>JAAHTH010000510.1_pt1 | contig 15157 bp, 11 predicted proteins | sample 6116091 | NCBI WGS metagenome assembly JAAHTH01 (sample SAMN13939990, study PRJNA603662) | sponge metagenome | isolation source: marine sponge | host: Mycale hentscheli | place: New Zealand | collected 2006
TGAGTGTCACCAGAGGGCTGTGCTGGTTTTTCCCGAATCGCATCGGTTCCGGCTATCGCAATTTGCTCGTTCGAGAGTTCAGAATTCGATCGCTCGATGCGGTTCTCTTTTTTAGCTTGGTGCGGTTTCCTAACTTGCTTCCTGTTGACTTGGAACTTTGCTGGTTGAGCTTGTTTTCTCAACTGAAGCTCTCGTTCTACGCTGGCTTCGTTGACCGCTTGCTGGGAGTTTCTTGCTGCAGTGGCAACGTTTTGGACGTTTGCGTTTTGACTCGCATTGTCAGAAAGACGCGATTCACCCACGAGAAGCACTGCAATCGTTGCAGCAGCGAAGCTGCCAATGACTGCTAGGATTACTTTGTGGTGCATGGTTTTGTGAATCTTTAAGAGTACTCGAAATCCTCTTTTTTACTCAGCCCGGATAAGAGCCGAAGGGCAAGTAGGAGTGTCAACAAGTTTCAAGGAGATGGTTTGGGAATCGAAAATTCACATGCATTCACTGCGGCCTTAAATGTTCGCAGGACTGGATTCTTCTCGCTCTCAAAAATGCTCAGGTCAAGTTTTTCAGGTACCGCGTGTGACTGATGATGTCGCCGAGGATTGGCGAGAGCGTCGGCCTGGGGCTTTGGTTTTCGTCTAATTCAAACGTGTCATCAGGCAGGGGGGCTGTATCACGCTGAGTAAGGATCTTTTCGGTTGCCGGTTGAGCATCCGTTTCTTCTGCCCGAGAATGTGATTTCACCTTCGGAGCAGTTGTGTTGTCATCTCTGATCGGTAGTGACACTGCGGAATGAAGCGTGTCATCATCAGCTTTCGGTTCGGTTGAAGAAGTCGTTTCGGCTCGTTCGTGGGTGGTCTCCGATGGCTCCGACTTTTTCTGCAGCGATACAGGTGCAGGGTAAGCAGGTGCTTGCCAGGCGACAGGCATGCTCAAACTGAGTGGGATGGAGGGATAGAACATCCCGTGAGGCATGGGAGGGATGGCGGCGTTCTGAGGATGAGTTTCCCCTTCAGTTGCCGTTCCCGTTGCCGCGGTACCTGCTAACGCTGTACCTGCTGACGGTACACCTGGGGGCGGTGCTACAGGCACCGGGATTTGAGGCGGTGATGAGATGAAATGTTGTGGGGGTGGCTGATATGCATACACCTGAGGGGGAACTTCTTGGCGTGTTGGCGAGGATCTGAGAAGTCCACAGATGAGCACGATCAGAAGGGTCAGGATGCCGCCTGCCAAGAAAAATTTGAGGTTCCGGAGTTGCTCGTCGGTGAGGCTGACCGTGTTTCGGTTCGCGGTCGACGCAATGTCCACAACCTGATGGACTGCCTGGTCTGGATTTTCTACCAAGGCTAATTCAGTACCAGCGGCCTGCGTGATCACCCCGCTAGCGTTGATGAATGAAAGTACCAGCAGGAAACCACGAACGAACTGGCGGCAATGCCGCCAGTTTTCGTTGGCTTTCGTGTTTGTGCTGGTGTGGGTAAACAAGACTTATGTCCCAGTTTATGAACTAATGTGGGAAAGTGGCTAATCAAGCCGCATCTGAACGGGTTCCAGAGTGCTTGTCGGTTTGAGTTTCCTGCGAACGCAAGATCTCCCAGCCTTCTGTGGGAAGCTCACGCGCCAATTTAAGGGCCCCAATGGCTCCAGCAAACCTACAGTCATTGACGCGTTGAACTTCGCAACGTCCACTTAAATTCAGTGCTTCTTCGATGTACTCATCCAAGCCGGAGAGCTGGCTGCCACCGCCAGCTAGAAGGATACGTGATTGGGTAAGCACGAAATCGTCACTTTTGATTGCAGAGATATGTTCGAGAAGTGATTCAGTTATTTTTGACGCAAAACTCGAGCACACATCTCGGATGATATCGGTGAGATCGAATTCTCGAGTATCGCCTGACTTGGTGGGTATTTCTACGATCGCGGACCGAGGGCTTGCTCCCACCGAACCGAATCTTTCTTTCAACCTTCTTGCAAGCTGCAAGGAGACCTTGGCTGACGGGAATGTTGCTTGAATGTGGCTGCGCAGGTCTTCATCAACGTGGTCACCACCGAAACCGAGAGTCGATTGGTCATCCTGTTTTGGTAGAGCGCCGTAGTAATAGCAGTAGTCGACGGTGCCAGCTCCAATGTCGATGACCACGCTGTTGTTGGCTTCCTCGCCAATTCCATAAGCGACTGCAAAAGGTTCTGAAACCACAGCAGCAAACTCAGCGAATTCCTCAACAAGCTCGAGTATAAGGAGCTGACTGTGCTGTGAAGCAGCAGCAGGAACACCTGCAATGCATCGTACCGAACTAGGGTCCGGCATATCGAGTGAATCGATTACTTTCTGCACGAGCAATGATGCCGAGCGATGTGCTAGCGAGGTGCTTTCTTCTTTGAAGCTTCGCCATTCTTGTTCATTGATCGAGTACTTGAGGGCATTTCTTTCGAAGGGACGGATCACGTCCAATGAAGAACGATGGGTCGCGATATCTGATCCCAGGACATGGGCCTGCCCAATCAGGTGTTTTGCCACGATATCGCGAGGAAAGCCCACCTCGCTCGGCAGACAATAGTTCGCTCCATTCCCAGCGGCCGCTGTGGTGTAAAGAGTGCCCAAATCTATGCCAACGCAGTTTTCTGTCACGGTTTATACTCCGAAGATCGTAGCCAACTACCTACTCAATCTACATCTTCGGCGTTTAACCCTCATGATTGTTAGGCGAATCGTGCCTATGTTGCGGTTTAGTCCGAATGGTTGTGTTGTTTTCGGCTAAAGCAGGCAAAGCGACAAGAATTCACTGTGTGTTTTTGGAGGCGCGTGCTTCGTTGCCAAGAAAAGGGCGTTCGAGGACGCCTGTTAGCTTCGGCACTGACTTAGTCGCGTTCAATCGCCAACAACTTGTGCTGGCGAGATTCGTGGGTTTTAGTAATTCAGCCCAAGCATGAGCGTGAAACCCGTGAGGTCCACATAGTTCTTTTGGGACTGTGCGATGCTATCAACTCGCCCGCCAAAGTTGCTGTTGTCTGTTAGAAAGGCAAACGACTGCGATTCGGCAACGTTCTTTCCAAGATCCCAGTGCTGATATTCGAATCCTGCGCGAATGACAAGTTGAGATCGGCACAAGATCGGACGGCAGTATTCGAGCCCAATTTGAAAACTAAGCGTGTAGATCGACGAATCACTATCGTCGGTGATCGCTGCCTTGTCTCGTGATCTGGCACTTGCGATGTTCGAGTTTCCGTCGTGTTGAAAGACGGACGCTTCTGTCAATGCGGCGCTGCTTTCATCTGCCCACAGCCATGAGATGCGCCCATTCCAGTAGATATTCCATGGGAAGCAACCATGACAACTTCGCCATGTATCACACTCTCCCATGCAACTGCTGGAACCACACTCGGAACACTCAAAGTCAGGAAGGAATTCACCGCCAGGTAGCCCGCCAAAACCGATTCTTAAGTTCTTTCGACCTGCCAGAGCTAGTGTGGGACCTGCTCCGGTTATTTGGCGACTGGCCTTGGCAATTCCAGTGAGTTCCAGTGAATTGTGCATCTGGTCTACGAGAAGCACTGCATCGTTTGCCCGATAATCTGCGTAACGTGCGCCGACGCTACTTTCGAATCGGCATCCAAAGATGCAAAACGGCTGAGTGATTTCGAGATCGACAGTCTCTGCATCGACACCACTTGCGGAAACAAATTTTGGAATAGCTTGACTAGTGTCGCCGTAGTCCGTGATCTCTTGGTTGGCACCAAAAGTCCAGTAGGTTGCTCTTAAACCAGCAAACGCACCACGAATTCCAAGCGTAGTACGGTTGCCGAACCCCACCGCTGATTTGGAAGATTCAGAAATGGTCGTTTCCGACAGGGTATCTGTGATACCGACCCGGACCTCACCAATGCTTGAAGTTGATAAAAAAGTAAACTCGTTTGAGGCATAAAGTCCGCTGTCGAATAAACGCGAGAAGCAACCGTGACAGCTCCCAGCGAGCTCGCTTAGCATGTGCTCGCCGTCATCCTCTGCTTCTTTGTTTGGAGTTGGAGTTGGAGTGGTGGATTCACTCGTCTCCGATTTCGGCTCAGTGGCAGGATTTGATTTTGAGCTCGATGGAGGTGGAGGTGGAGGTGGAGGTGACGATGGAGATGGAGTCTGTAGCATCGCCAGTCGCGGTTGCGGATTTCCTGAACTAGCAGTTGTTCGTGAAGAAGAGCCTTCCACGGGCCGACTAACAAGTGGTTCATATTTGGATTCACCACCGTCAATCAGTGCATAGGACGATGGGCTTGGTTCATTCTCTGAAATCGAGGGTAGGTCAGCCGGTAACTCTGCCAGTTCCTCAGCTGATTGATTCAATGCAGATGGGGGAGCCCGATCTGAAAAACTAGGTGCCTCAACGTCTGAGGATGCTTGTTTCGTAATGAGCTCAGAGTTTGAAAAATCGCCCGGCGTTGTGCTTTGCATTCGCGGTGGTAGGCCCATCACCACAACTGGCGAAAACAAACCAGGTGCCGGTGTTTCACTCGCGGAAGGAAGAGGCTGATCGGCTCCGTCCTCGGTATCAAGCGTTTGCTGCCGTAAAGTATCAGAAACTAGGCTGAATGAATCACCTGATGCATTCGGCGTTCCATTGATCGCATAACGGAAGGGTGAGCGATCGAAATTCAGGCGTGCTAGGGTAAAGGACTTTGTTTCACGTTGGCCGTCATCCGTGGGGAGAGCGAAACTATCAGAGTCTTGGCTCCTGACCACGCTTTGTTGTGATTCTGGATCGCCATCTCCGCTTTGCAGTGAAAAAGTAATTTGCGCAGCAGAGCTTGGGTCCGACCCCTCAGCGGTCTTGCTTGTGTTTGCTTGCATTGCCAATTCAACACCTCTTCCATCCCCGGGTTTCATATCGGGTGGTGTCGCTTGGTGTGTGGCTTTGATTCCGGAATCTGTAGGATTGGCCGGTAAGATAGGCAAGGAGGCTTCCTCGCCAGATTGGTCGGGTGTTTCCGAGAGGTCGGATAATTCGCCGTCCTGTTCCGAGGGCGAATTCGATTTTCCATTTTCCACAGCAATGCTGCCGGCGTTACTTTTGCCAACATTCGCTGTGCCTCCTGGATCAGTACTTTCGGGATCAGTACTTTCGATCTGTGCCACTGCCCCTACTTCGCTTGCGTCTGCTTCACCTGCGCCTGCTTTACCAGCGCCTTCGAAAACTTCGTTCGTGAGTTCAAGTGGTGTGGACTGCTCTCTAGTTGGCTCTTTTCTCGACTCACCCCGCGACCGCCGATTTTGTGTCGTGTCACCGTGCTCATTTGACTGGTTTACTGAAGCGACCACTGCGGGTTTAGGTAGTCCGACAAAGATCGAAACTCCTAGCGCGATCAATGACAAAGATAGCAAAGCAATTCCGAGCAGATGGAATCCTTTACTGAGGTAGGGCGTACGCATTTGCATTGGTTTCTTCAGCTGAAGCCCCTGTATGGATTGACACTCGTGGGGAGTATCGGCACGAGGAGCGTGCTGAATGTAGTGAATTGTCTGGTATTAGCACATGTTCAGGCTAGTAATGAAACCTGACCGTGGTCCGTGAAACTAAATTCAGGACCACTGCATCAGCGCAGAACTCAGAATCGGTAGGACTGTGAAAACAAGACTGCCCAATGACTTGTTTTCTACAAAAACGATGAGCGGAATGTGACGACTCAGCCTTTTCGAACTAGCGTGAGGAATTCACCAAACCGACCAGAGCATGCAAGTTGACGGCAGGCTCTTTTGATACCACGAATATATTATTGGATGTTGACTATGAAATTCGCATTACTGCCTTTGCTCGTGCTTTTGATGACTACCGTCGAATTGCAAGCAAATGATTTGGAAGAGTTTGGATTGGAGGGTCTCGATTCAATTTCAATTGCAGAAGCAGAAGCAGTCCGCGGTGCCGGTGCAGTGAGAGCGCGAACGACGGGGTCCGCTGGTTTGACAGCAACGATCCTCGATCCAAATACTGGCTCGATTTGGAATTTTAATGTCACTCAATTTAACCAAGTGAAAGACTCGAAGGAGTCAGGTTGGTCTTCTGACACCAGTACAATTCTTTCTGAACTCGCAATTGGACTTGGAGACGTGAGTGTCTCAGTGAATGAATTTTACTTCAATATCCATGGTGCGGGGGCGAGAGCGATTGGCCGCACAGACGCAGGCACCTTATCACCTTACTTCCGTCGTCTGTAAGCCAGTAGATGCTGCTGCCTAGGGAATTCAACTGATCTTCCCTAGTAAGTTGATAATGCAAAACCTGTAGCCTGAATCAAACCTCGCATTGAGGCTTGAAAATCGACAATGCTTGAGGCAATGTCAACTTCGGCGATTCGATCCCAGCTGACCTGGCTAACTGCTACATCATTGACTGATATCGAATCACTCACAAAGTCAGAAGCGTTGGACAACTCAATCGAGTGTACTTTGATTGAGCTTCCAGTGTTCGGATCGTAGAGGATGCCGGAAATGAAACTGATTCCAAAGTGTTCGGTAAATAACGACCGGCATTGAATGCTCCGCGCCTCGGCCGCTGCCATCGGAGTGAGATTGGCTAGACCAAATTCAGACAACTGATTCTCGTCTGCTTCCGCTTTCGTTTCCATTGCGATGGAAATCATTCCAAGCAATGCAATCAGCCCGAGTGATCGCACTAACGCTGGCGTTGTTCGTGAAAGTGACTGGATTTTGGTTGGCAGGCGATGCATTCTAATTCTCGCGGTGGAAAGGTGGGGATGTCCATCAACCCTCATTAGAGAAATAGTGCGCTAACGGTCCCTGCGTGTGATCGCAGGAGAATATAGAGGTTGAAAGTCAGGAGATTTGAGTCAACCTTGCCGCTTGTACCGAACGTAACGACTCTTTCGGATATTGGTCGTCTGTCAACGCCATCTACAGGTTCAGAATGGGCTGCCGGAAGACTCGGGTACTGGAGATCTAGCTTTCTTTGGTGAACTGCAATGGTTGAAGGCAGAGCTGAGCAAAAATACAGTGATACAAAACCGTTCTGGCTCATTGAAGTTCGTAGTACCCATGCGTTGCTTTTATCCATCACAGCAGGATTTTGTCAGAATAGTAGCACGACTCAAGGACTACGAGCGTAAGTGGCTTGTCATCTCAGGGGGCGTCCATCGCGATCCATCTTTCAATTATCTGCCACTACCTGCTATCTGCGATTTTTCTGATGTGAGTCGTTTGCAATGACGCATCCACTCAAATCACCTTCGATTCAACAAAACACGGTCCCAAGGCAAAATCAGTAGCCTGCAGGGACTCAAGCTTGCGGGTGACTCAGTCACTTGCGAATTCCGCTTTCGTCTTTGAGCCCGTCCATTTTGTTTGCATTGGCACCAAGGGGTGCTTTGGGCCACGGCGTTTCGCCGGGGGCCCAGTCCTTGGGTTGGGTGGCACGGATTTCGTCAACCGCTTTGATAAGCCAGCGTGGCACAGGATTCTGTTCCTTCAATCCATACACATATGGTAGTGGTGGATCCATCAGAAGCGGTTTTTCGCCTAGGGGTGGACGTTCTTTGCCAACCGCATCAAGTCGACTTCGCAGTTTGTTCACGATGTCAGGATGCTGACTCGCAATATCAGATTGCTCCGAGGGATCTAAGATGACGTTATAGAGTGCGTCTCCCATTAATTTAAATTCTCCGACACGGATGGTCGGAACACGTACGCTGCCTGCAACGTCGTAAATGATTTCGGTGCGGGGGCTAGGTTGCCCTTCAAAGAGCATCGGTGTCATATCGATCCCGTCAATTTTCTGTTCTTGGTGATGGTTTCCATCAGCCAAGGTGATGAAGGTCGGGAAGAAGTCTGAAATGAACATCAAACCGTCTTTGGTTGTGCCCGGATTGATGTGCCCCGGCCAACGGATGATGGCAGGCTGACGTACTCCGCCTTCGAAGGTCGTGTTCTTTGTGCCCCGATAGGGTTTGCTCATCTCTTCCAGCACAGGGCCGTTGTCATTGGTGAAAACCAGTACGGTGTTGTCTCGCAGTCCATTCTGGTCGATCGCTTTGGTAATCCGACCAACAGCATTGTCGAGGCTCTTGAGCATGGCGTGTCTTATGGCGAGTGGGTCGTTCGGGTCACCTTCAAATCCCGGAGGAGGATTCAGTGGACCGTGGACCGCGTTGAACGCCACATACATGAAGAACGGTGGTTTTTTACGACTACGCGACTTGAGAATACGCTCGGCCTCAGTTGCAATCAGATCCGTGGCGTAGCCATCTTCCTGGATAGGTTTTTGGTTTCGGTGCCAGTCGTAAACAGCTAATCGGGCAGGAGCATTATGGACGATCGTCTTGGTGTAGTAGTCAATACCCCAGGCGTAGTGTCCGTATTGGTGGTCAAAACCCTGCCCCATGGGCAGGTGTTCCGGAAGCCATTCACCCAGGTGCCACTTGCCGATCAGAGATGTGAAATAACCCGCATCACCGAGTGCTTCAGCGATCGTTCGTTCGTTTGTATCGAGGGCATGTATGCGTCGTGTGGGTTCACCCCTTTCATTCACTGCTAATTCCAAGCCCAGTTTTGCCAGATAACTTGGTTTCCCAAAGTCCTCTGATCGCCAATCACTCCATGTACGAAAAGCGTACCGCCCCGTAAGAAAAGCTGCCCGAGTTGGTGCACACACACTGTGTGTATAGAAATCGTTCAGACGCATTCCTTCGTTGGCAAGCTGATCAATGTTTGGCGTCAGCGCAGGATCTCCACCATTGAAACCCGGTTGGTTCCAGCCCATGTCGTCAGCAAGGATGAAAACAATATTGGGACGTTCTGCGGCAGTTGTTCGAGAGCTAAGGAAAATGAAGGGGATCAGTATCAGGCAGCCGCGTAGGATGGTCGATTGGTGGTTCATGTTGTTCGTGGGTTGTGGTGTCAAATGCATTTCAGCTTGTCGTTTGTCAATCCAGTTAAGACGTCTCGGAACACAGTTGGTTTTCGAGACGCTTGCTTTTTGCCTGTCTAACGATTGCATCATTATGCCCGTCGGCTGGTTTAGCGTTTCTGGAGCGATTGCCGTGTCTCGTTACAGCAGCGGATTGCGAGTTGTCAGCATAGCCACCATCAGCTTACCGAAAATGGAAAGAAGCCGCACCGTTTGCCATAGGCCTCATGCACCACATTCAGAAACGGGCGTGATTCGATTGTGGGAAACGTGCAAATGGCCGCGGAGACCCGTCGCCGGCTGTGCCAAGTCAGCATGCGAACACGGGTGCGTGAGTTTGGCGTGTCTAGGTAACACCAGAATCCTTGGTCGATGAGAAACTCTCAGGGAGATTCAGGAAAACAGAGAATGAGGACCTGAGAATGTAACGGAAGGATCTGGTGCCGATTGCCTGCCAGTTATCTGTCGGTCTGGCTTTTTCTGCTGGGCGGGCCTCTTCTCCCAGGCTTCGCCTTTCTGGTGTCCCTGGCTGCTTTTCGTTTGGACCTCGTTAACGGCTTCGTGTTCTCAGGGGTGTCCTCGATCGCCTCAAAGCCTCGTTTGATGGGACGAAGTTGTTCAAGCTTTTTTAGATGTGGCATGATTTGTTCTACGGGAACCGAGTCCGCCCCGGGTACGAATTCACCGAAGGGTCGGCCCTGTGCTTTGAGCTTTTCAGTTAACAGCCTCTGCATGGTCTTGAGTTGAACTTCGTGCTCAGGCATGCCTGCCAGATTGTTCTGCTCGAGTGGATCATTGTCGAGATGGTAAAGTTGGTCGGGTTGCAGATAGTGGGGACGCCGCTGCAGATGGTTGGATGCGTTTTTGGATCCTCCCTGATAAGCGAGCAAATCCGGGATTTTTCTCAATGAGGCGTTTTCGATCTGTTCGAGTCGGTCGGCGCTATAGCGAATCGCAATGTATTTCCACTGGTCGGTTCGGATGCCTCTGGCGTAGCCCAATTCGAAGTACAGGTCATTGTGGATTTCAGCTTTGGGATCGATGAGCAATGGCTGGATACTTTTGCCATCCAGGCGGTACCCGTCCGGGACAGTCGCTCTCGCAACATCAAAAAACGTCGGCACCAGATCTGTATTTTGAATCAGATTACTACAGACGGATCCAGCCTTGACCCCACCAGGCCCCCCCCCCCCCCGCCCCCCCCCCGCCCGCGCGGGGGGCGGCGGGGCGCCCGCCCCGTTGGGCTCAGGGAGGGAAAATTTGCCGTCCGTGCCGTGGTCGGTTACAAAAACGAATAGCGTATTGTCGGCAATGTTCAGTTGCTCAAGTTTTTCCAGCATGGCTCCGAGCGTTGCATCCATCCAGGTGAATCCATAAGTGTTTTCTTCAAGGCCTGCTTCGTCGACTCGTCTGCAAAGTTCGTCGCGAGGAGGAATGACATTGGGTCGGCTCTCGAGTTTTCCAGCGCCTGAGGAAAGAGGGTTCTCCAGTGATCTGCTCCACCCGTGAGGGCCACCGTGCATCATGGTGGTGGCGTAGTGCAGGTAGAAAGGGCCATCACGGTTCTGTTCGATGAATTCAAGGGCGGCTTCAAGCGTCCATTCGGGATTGTGGTGGGGGTAGGCACCTTGCACGTTGCCCCAGTAAACATGCTTTGCCCATGAAAAACCACGATCCATGATCCATTGTCGATACCATTTCTCATTCCTTTGCCAGCCAGCAATCACGTTGGGGTTATCAGGTTCCAGCAATCCACTTTGCTTGGAGACGTCGTAGAGTCCGTGGTGAGAATATTCTTGCGAGGTTTTCAGATGGACGCCGACGTGAAGTTTGCCAACGTGTCCAGTGACATAACCTGCCTGTCGAAGCACGTTACCCACATTCATGTTGTCGTCTTCAAGACCCACATTGAATCCAGGAGCACCGTGGCGATTTTTGGGGTGCGACGCCAGATAGGACTTGAACGAAGAATTGCCAGGATAACGCCCTGTGAACATCGAGTACCGTGACGGTGTGCAAACGGTAGAGACGGTGTGGGCGTTGTCAAACCGCATGCCTTCACGGGCCAAGCGGTCAAGATTCGGTGTCAGCACTTTTCCACCGTAACATCCGATTTCGTCTTTCACTTGATCGTCATTGATGAAGAAAATGATGTTTGGTCGTTTTGCTGACGCAGATTGTGTTATCGCTGTGATGATCAGCAAGGTGCTGAAGACTTTGAGTGCTTTCATGCTGTTGCTTCAATTTCTTCTTTTGTTCCAAGGCTAGCCTGAGCTCCTGCACGCGATGCGGCGATCGCACCTGCCACGTTTGCGAAGCCGACGGCCGTGAGTAGATCTCCTGTTTGCGCCCAGCGAACGGCTAATGCACCCGCAAATGCATCACCTGCTGCAGTTGTGTCGATGACATTTACGGGAATGGGGGGAACATGCGTTGCCTGATTTTCCTGGCACAAGATCGCGCCCTCGGATCCCATCGTGATCACAACATTCTTTGCGCCAAGAACTTGCAGTTGCTTGGATGCAGCCTTGGCCTCTTTCACGTTCGTGACCGGCATTTGCGTCAGGTCCGCTGCTTCGGTTTCATTGGGGCAAAGCAGATCGACCTGAAGCAGGTCAGGAAGCAGTTCAGCCGGAGCAGGTGCGGGGTCGAGAATGACACGCACACCATGGTGTCGAGCTAGCCGGATCGCTTCCAGGACAGATTCGATTGGTGTTTCTAATTGCACCATCAAACAGTCAGATTTCCTGATTTGTGTTTCGGCCGCCTGCACCATTTGCTGCGAAACTGCTGAATTGGCACCAGGCACCACCATGATTGAGTTTTGTCCATTTGAATCGACCGCAATCACGGCGAGTCCACTTGCATATCCAATGTGCCGTTGAACCAGGTCGTAATTGACTTGATGTGTTTTCAAGTTGTCTAACAGACTCGCTGCAAAGGCATCGTCACCCACGGCGCCAATCATCGAGACGTCGCCGCCTGCCAATGACGCTGCAACAGCTTGATTGGCACCTTTGCCGCCGCAAAATTCGCTTGAGGACTGCCCAAGCAGAGTTTGCCCGGGGGCAGGCAGTTGGTGGCAGCGAACCACGAGGTCCCTATTAATGGAGCCCAAGACGGTGATGCGTGGTGAAAATAACGAGTTCACGCTTTTTCTTCTCTTCTTCTATGCCTAAAAATGTGAGGGCGGATGAGGCTTGGTAGGAAATAGCAGTGAATGGACAAGGGTTACGGAACAAGTTCGTAAAAGCTTGGATGACTTCATTTCACTGCCGGTTTAATGTGTGTCGAAAACCAACATGCCAGGACAACTGAGTCTGATAAAAGTGATGCCAATATCACGTTTGCATATCGACAATCAAAGGCACCTGACCGAGTGAGTACAGAAACGCGTTGCAAAAGGCTTGACCTATCTTAGGGTATGTACAGTTGTTCTGCCGCTGCGTCTAAACTTGATTTGACAGCAAGTAACGCTCTTTTTTATTCACAAAGTGTTCAAACAATGCGATAAAGCTGAGCCTCTATGGGTGGAACGCAGGCGGGTCGGCGACTTTTTCTGTAGGTTGCGTTGCTTGCTGTCATCGATCCGAGGAAGGGGCTTTGGTTCAACTTTGGTCTCAGCAAGGACGCTACATTAAACTCGGCAGTGACTTGTCGGTTGCGTCGACCCCTCTGTGATTTACCACCGACGCATTTTTTGAGTCCGCTGTTTGTGAAGCATTGTTACTCAAAAGCCAATGTTATTTGAGAGGATCAGTGTCGCATGAAAGAATGGTACGTCCGACGTAACAGCGAGATCTTGGGGCCAATCGCTGACAGGAAACTGAAACGCCATGTGGCTGAGGCTCGCATCGACAAAGAAACGGAAGTGCGTTTGGGCACTGACGGTCAATGGGTGAAGGCAGGCACGGTGGAAGGACTGTTCGATGTAACTTATTCCCCCGAAAATCCGCCGCACCTGCGAGCGGGCTCTACCAATTTCACCGCTAATGATGCGAGGAGCACTGAAGGTGGGGGAATGAACAGCGGCCAGGCGGACTGCTTAGGGGACTCCGTTGCGCCAAGCTCATTGATGACAGACTCATTGAATTCAGGTGCCGGCGACATGGCGAGTAATCCTTACCGCCCGTCTTTATTGGTAGGCGAAGAGCAACTGCCCTTGCCGCATGGTGGCGAGAACGGGCTGAGAATGACCCGAGCGGGCCTATTGACCTGTTATTACGGCGTTTGTGTAGTGCTGTTGGGTGTTATCGGAGTTGCTGTCATTGGTTTTGGTGTTGGGTTGAGCATGAATAACGCCAATTCACAATACGTGAGCTACACCATGCTTTTCACGGCTGTCGGGGTTTTGGTCGGTATTTGTTCTGTTGGTGGAAGTATCGCATTGGTTGTTGGTCAGGTTCTGTGTTTGGCTGTGCCGGTCGGTAGTGGTTGCAGGGGGCCATTGAAGATTGTTCTGTCGATGCATGGCGTCTGGTTTGCATTTGCTATTGGGGTTCCGGTAATGGCCGAGGTGACAGGATTCAGCGGTGGCCTGAATTTTTTGGGCGGAGAGCTTCTTTCCAGTTTGCGGTTGCTTCCTGAGATTGTGGGGCTGGTCTGCTTTGTCATTTTTCTCAAGAAACTGGCGTTCTACCTTGGAGAGTTCGATTTGGTGTCAGCGGCTTCATCGTCCGTACGATGGGTCATTGTCTTGGCAGTGTTAGCGTTGGTGTTTCCTCCCGTGCTGTTAGGCCTCGCAATGAGCGGGATCTTTAGTCCCTGGCTATCCATCGCTATTGTCGTGATCACTTTTTTGGTCATGTTGATTACTGTCATCCGCTGCGCGAGTCTGGTCATTCGGATCGCTCGCGCGATCCCCAAACATGCGGTGTGAGGGAAAAATCCCGCAATTTGATGGTGGTAGGTGTTGTGCATGGTGGCTGCTGGCGTGTGCACGCATTCTGGAGCTTGCCCTTTCCTGAAGTTGTTTTTCTTCGTTGATGCAGCTCGCAGGTGCACAGAAATAGAGAAATTCTCAGATTCCCAGAAACCATGGTGTTTTGCTCAAAATCGGTGTCGCAAAACTGTATCATGGGTTCTGATTCGATGGGCTCGTCTCGCATGACTTGGGACGCTGATGGACGGGTGCGCAAGGGAGCCTTACTGAGCCATCGATGATTTCCTACCCAACGCCGATGGCGGCTCGTGTTCGATCGCCCAACGCAGGCACTTGCCGGGATCAGATTCATCGCCGCACCTACTGACAGCAACCGAAGCCAACAGTTAGTTCCAGAGTATCGAATGCTGTCTGTGTCTTCTGCTTTGGGTGCTGCGATTCTGCCCCTGCTTCGGGGGCCTGTCGCTTCCTTGACACGATCAACGGCAAATATTAATCACATTGGCAGTAATTCATGACAGAGCAGACGGATGATATTCAGGCCGTGGAGAAACTTGGCCAGACACGGGACGCGATCGTTACCGAGTTGCGCAAAACGATTGTTGGGATGGACGATGTCATCGACGAAATGATGATTGCGATCTTTGCGCGTGGGCATTGCCTGCTGGTGGGGGTGCCAGGCTTGGCCAAGACGTTGCTGGTGAGTTCGCTCGCAAAAACGATGTCACTTTCTTTCAAGCGTATCCAGTTCACTCCTGACCTGATGCCGTCAGATATTACGGGTACGGAATTACTGCAGGAGGATCCCGCGACTCATGAACGGCGTTTCAAATTTCAGAAGGGGCCGGTTTTTACTAACCTGTTGCTCGCTGACGAAATCAATCGAACGCCTCCCAAGACTCAGGCTGCACTGCTGGAGGCGATGCAGGAAAAACGTGTTTCGTCGGGTGGTGAAGAGTTTGTCTTGGACAAGCCATTTTTTGTTCTCGCGACACAGAATCCAATTGAGCAAGAGGGGACGTATCCCTTGCCTGAGGCACAGCTTGACAGGTTTCTGTTCAATGTGATGGTCAAGTATCCGAGTCGGGATGAAGAACTCGATATCATGCGTAGCGTGACCAGCGACGATGAGCCGGTATTGAACGAAGTTGTTGATGGTCCGACGATTGAAGAGTTTCAGCATGTGGTGCGACGCATTCCCGTTGCCGATCATGTCTTTGAATACGCGGCTGCCCTGGTAAGAGCAACGCGGCCTGATGAACCAGATTCTCCGGATTTCGTGAAAAAACTGATCTCTTGGGGAGCAGGACCGCGAGCATCCTTGAACCTGATTCTTGCGGGTAAGTCGAGGGCCGCTTTGCGTGGGCGG
>JAAHTH010002269.1_pt1 | contig 15157 bp, 15 predicted proteins | sample 6116091 | NCBI WGS metagenome assembly JAAHTH01 (sample SAMN13939990, study PRJNA603662) | sponge metagenome | isolation source: marine sponge | host: Mycale hentscheli | place: New Zealand | collected 2006
CCGCCCCCCCCCCCCCCCCCCCCCCCCCCGCCCCTGGGTTCCCCGGTGTCGTCGGGGGAAGGGCGGCGTGGTCAAGAGGATCCTGAGGTCAACCTCCACATCCAGAAGCAAACCGTGCAAGCGCGTGAGCGTAAGATGAGAGCCCTGTGGACCCTTGAGGCTGCTCAAGACCTGAAGGCTTACCACAACCTGGACATGGAAGCCGAACTGACGGACCTCCTTTCGAAGGAAATGAACCTGGAAATCGATCGTGAACTGATCGAAGACATCCGCATGATCGCTTACGGTCCTGCTCACGTTGATGGCTGGTACTTGGAGTCGCTCTACCAAGGTGGCGCGGACAACTTCCCTGGCATCGGTGGCACGGGTCAAAGCACCAACCAACCGGGTGGTGCCTTCGTCGCGGGTGCTTACGAGTACGACTTCAGCACTGACCTGAACGCTGAAGAGGCCGCTGTTAACGCTGATGGTTCGGTGGGTGACGGTATCAACCGCAAGTACTCGAACGTCTACGTGATGGACGTTAAGAACTTCATCACTGCGGCTCCGAATGCTCCGACAACGAGCCTCGCTCCTCGCCACCTTGGCGAAGCCTTCTCGAACGTCCTGGCTCTGATCAACTTCGCGAGCACGGACATCTACCGCACGACCCTGCGTGGTGCTGGTAACGTCCTGATCACCTCCCCGGTCATCGCGTCGATGCTTGAGTCGGCTGCGAAGCTTGAAGGTGGCATTGCCGCTACGGATGGCCCGACTAACATGGCTGGGACTCAAGTCCAGTACGTTGGTAAGTTCGCTGGCAAGTATGACCTGATCGTTGACCCGATGTTCCCGGAAGACGAGATCATCGTTGGCTACAAGGGTGCGAACGCGATGGATGCTGGCTTCTTCTACTGCCCGTACATCCCGCTCCAGCCTCTGGACACGGTTGTTGATCCTGAGACCTTCCAGCCGAGAAAGGGCATCCTGACTCGCTACGGCAAGGTCGCTGTTCAGCCTGCGTCGCGCTTCTACCGCGTGATCAGAATTATCGGCCTGGGTACTGACTTCCTGACACCGGAAATCATCAGACAGGGCGCGAGCAGAGGTGACTCGTTCGGTGGCAGCTACTCGATCACGAGCTAATAGCTACTAGCTAAACAACGGAAGAAAGGGCTCAGTTTTAAACTGAGTCCTTTTTTCATTTCTAGAGTAAATAATAATGATATGGGCGAGAAAATAGGAATACCAATTGTTAAGTCTTATGGGTCCTCTTACGGAACCTATGGAGGTAGTCGATTAAAAGATTATAAAAGCCCTAAGGATACCGACCTCAACAATAAAGACTTTAAAGGCGTAAACGAATTTAAAACGTTCAATAAAACGATTAAAGATTACGTCTTGGCCAAACTTGGATTCCCAGTAATCGATGTTGAACTCGATGACTTTCAAATCCAACTGTGTGTTGATGAGGCCATTTCCAAGTTAGAGTATCACGCTCCTGACTGGATGACTCAATACGCTACCTTCGATACGTCAGCAGGTATTAACATCTATGAGCTACCTCAAGAGGTAGCAGATAACTTAACTGATGTACACTATAGAAAAGACTTTTTCAAATTTGGGGCTTCTCCTGGCTCACTTGAGTATGATTTTTCTATTATGTTTTTTACGAATACTGGCTTATTTAACAATTATAATGTTAGTCAGTATCTTCTAATGCAGCAGTATTTGAAGCAAGTAAAGAATGTTCTAGGCCAGATGTCCACATTCCAACTGGTTAATAACAAATTCTTACACATATTCCCTAAACCTGAAGCAAATGATGAGTGTGTCCTTGTAGAGTTTAGAGCTTTTGATCCAAATACAATCCACCACGCTTACAAAAATTGGGTACAGAGATTTACTCTAGCGTTATCCAAAGAAATATTAGCAGGTATCAGAGGTAAGTATGCGACCCTTCCTGGTCCTGGTGGTGGGACAAGGCTTAATGGTACTGAACTCATGCAGCAAGCTGTTCAAGAAAAGAAAGATCTACTTGAAGAGTTGATGACTGAGATAGAGGCACCTCCGCTTTTTGATATATTCTAATGAAGTATAAGGTAACAACACCGCCTACTAATTTCCCAGATTCTGACCAAAGAGACACTCGCCTGTCTCTCTTCAAGAAGAGGAACGATAAGAATCTGTTTAATCTTGTAGATGCTGAGAACATCAAGCTTTCTGGCTCACGGGTGCTTGTTTACAAATATGTTCCGTCCAATGATATCGACGATGTGTATCAGGAATCTAGACAGAAAACAATAGCTCCTGAACCCGTTGCTTTATGGGCGCACTATGACCCTCGACCTGTCGAGGAGAACTTAACCCAGTTTGGTGTAGAGATGCAAATAGATCAAGTATTTGTGTTTAACAAATCTTACACAGAGACCGCGCTAGGTCAGCCGGTTGAGATTGGGGATATCATTGAGCCAGAATTCCAAGACATGAAGTTCGAAGTGTTTGAGGTTCAAGAAGACAGCTTTGAAGCCTATGGCGTTTACCACTTACTAGTACACGCTAAGTTACTCAGAGACTCTCAAGATATTCACAACGAAGATATTTTTGATAAGACGGATAAGCTTGGAGGTTACGAACGATGAACGTTGATGACATTAAACAACGCATCGTAAAGATGACTGAGACTAGGCTTCTTCCGAGGATTGATAACGTATACAAGGAAAGTCTTAGGCAGATGATTGCCACCTTTGGAAACTTATATTACATTGATGGTAATGGTAATAGGATAAGGGTGGACTGTGCTCATGGAAACTCTGAACGTATAGCTGGTCGGCTAAAGTCTGATAATAACATAGTCCTGCCTTTCATTACTGTCTCTGAGGTTGATTCTGCGAGAGACGCTAAAAGAGAACGTTTCAGCCCACTCTTAATGCATAATGTTCATTGGGACAATCAAACTAGGAGAGCAACCAGAGTTCTTAGCTTGGCCCCACGCGCAGTTAACATCACCTACGAGATAAACATTTGGTGTAAGTATAAGGCTGACTTGGACATGCTTCGATCAGGTGTCTTTTCTTTATTTAACCCAGAGCTAGTTGTCCCTACAAATCACTGTAAGGACACTAGGGCATTTATTGAAAGGGAAAGATCCATCGGATCCGTGATTGCCGCAGACACCAAGGACAGGGTTCTCCAGAAAACGATAGAGATCGTTCTTCAAACCTACATCCCAAGCCCTCAATTCTTCTTTACTAATACTGGGGAGATTTCGGAAATAGGTGATAATTTTGAATTTGTAATTCAAGATCGCAACGATACGGAGATCAAAGAGTAAATTAACTGTATTTAAGTGTTGTTGATAGTAAATATAGTAGGAGCTTTTAAATGAAAATCATAAAGAACACGAGCTTACAAGGTTTATCGGTGACTCTGCTTGAGGGCGATACTGTAAAAAATATTTACTTAATGCCTGGAAGAAAAGTTGAAGTTCCCAGTAGCTGGGGCGGTAAAATTCTCAACAATTTAGTTTCCAGAAGAATGGTGAAGGTTGTTGAAATCGCAGAACCTGCGGCGAAACCAGCCCCCTCTAAGCCTGTTAAAATCTTAAAAAAGAAAACTCCCATTATCAAAGGTAACTAATCCATGGCACTTCCCACCAGTCCCTCTGTTGTCGTTTTAGAAAATGACGTTTCTGTATTCGCCCCTAACGTTGACTCTAGCGTTGTGGGTGTTGTTGGGTTTGCGGACAAAGGCCCGACCAACAAAGCTACTCTCATCACTAGCCCTGAAAACCTTATCAGAAAGTTTGGTGAGCCTAAGACTGAGATTCCTGGTCAAGGTTTAGAGGGTGCTATTGAGATCCTGGAAGCCACTAACCAGATGTACTTTGTGAGAGCGGCCAACACAGGCGCTGCTGAAGCTGAAGTTAAGGTTACCGTTGGTGCTAGTCCTGCCTTCTTGGTAAGTGGCTTTGACGGTGCGGCGGCTTCCTCCATCTACTACTCTATCTACGGTAACGATGGTCTGTTTAAGGCAAGCTCGATCGTAACAACAAAAGCTATTGATTCGACAAACACTGAACTGGATACAGCGCAAAAGGTTATCTCTGCTGCTTTTAGTAGAGACGCTCAATCCCAAAATGTTATCTCCTACATTGAAGGCTCGGATATATACTTAGCCTCCAAGTATGCTGGTTCGGGTGCTTACATGCAGTTGTCTTCTGTTTCTGGCACACGCGATCAAGGCTTTAGGTTTGTCACTGTTGAAGTCGATGGTGATGCGAGTACGGTTGGTGGTTTCGACGGGGACAACGCAAGACTTTCCAACAACACAGCGTATGGCTACACAGCCTCCGCTGATCTTAATTTTGAAGTTTACTCCATCTACCCTGGCTCGGGTTACAACTTAACAACTAAAAACGATGGGACTGTTAAGGGTCTCTCTGTTGAAGTGGATAACCTTGGTATTAACGACAAACTCGTGATTAACTCCGATGGTGGTCAAGTAGAATCTTTCGATGTCAACTTGCAGCCTTCGAGTCTTGAGTATGTGCGAACTCTTCTCTTTGAAGATTCGGCTAATGATTACTTAAATAACAAATCGGAATACATCTACACCGATATTGAAACTAGCACTGCTGGGACAGACTACGAAGGTCTTCCTGATTTCTTTGGTCAAAAAATTACAGAAGGCGCGGGTTTCCAAGGTAATCCGTCTCAACCCTCTGCGGTGACCCCTGGGCAGGTTGGCTCCGACAACGGAACTCCGAGGTTCGTTAAGCTTGTTGAGGGAACCTACAGCCTGACGGGTGGTGACAGTGGCTACGAGAATACTGAGGATCCTCAGTCGGGTGTTGATATCACTGCGCTGATCGGCACTGCCACCAAGAAGACTGGTATCTACGCTCTCGATGAGGATCGTCTTAACATCTCTCTGGCAGTTGCTCCTGGCTTTAGTGATGATGCTCTCCAGAACGCACTCATCACACTGGGCGAGTCCTCGAAGAACTTCTTTGCTCTCGTTGCTCCCCCGTATGGGTTTGACGAAGTCCAAGATGCGATTGACCGGATCCATGGTGCGGGTGCGAGAACGGCTGCTCTGAACACATCCTACGCGGCTGTCTACTGGCCGTGGGTACAAGTCTTCAACCCGTTTGCGGGTAAGGAAGAGTGGTACGATCCGTCGATCTTCGCTGCTCGCCAGTGTGTCTTCACCGACAGTGTCAATGACCCGTGGTTCGCTCCGGCAGGCTTTAGAAGAGGTCGCTTAACCAAGCCGACAGCTACTGAGATTGTGGTAAACCAAGGTGATCGTGATGCTCTCTACGCTAACAACGTGAACCCCATCAGCAATGAGCCGACAACGGGCATCACAATCTTTGGACAAAAGACTGCTCAAAGATTGCCTACTGCTCTGGATCGAGTTAACGTTAGAAGACTGATGATCTACATCAGAAAGGTTCTCTTAGAGCTTGGCAAGCCGTTCCAATTCGAGCCGAATGACTCGTTTACTTGGGAACAGGTTACGGATGCAATCAATCCGTTCCTCGGTGATCTGCTGGCCAGACGAGCCATTGTTGAGGGCGCTGTTAAGTGTGACTCCTCCACGAACACTCCTCTGAGAGTTGATAGAAATGAGCTATGGTGCTCGGTAACGATTAAGCCTACGAAAGCTGCCGAAACTGTGGTGTTCGAAGTGAACCTGACAAGCCAGTCAGCGACAATTGCGTAAGGATTAGATAATGGCAATACCAAATAATAGCGTAATCGGTGATAGCTTGAACCGTACTCCCGGTGCAAGGCTCCCTGAAATCTCGACCGACCTTGAAACAATCAGAACCTACCAGTTCGAAGTTAACTTTCAAGGCTTCCCTGGAATCACTGACAACCAAAATGTTCGAGGTGATGTAACCGTTGCTGCAAAGCAAGTTGGTCAACTCACATATGGCGTTGAGTCGCTTGCCTTGGATAGGCTGAACGACAAAGTTCACTACCCTGGTAAGGTTACTTATGAGCCTGTTGAAATCACCTTCGACAACTTACTCCTTAAGAACTCGACAGAGGCTCTTTGGGAAACTTTCAAGGAAGTCTACAGCCCCATAACGGGTAAGTCGGGTTTCCGTGGTGGTAACGGTTCCAAGTACAAGGGCGAGAAGATGACTATCGTTGAAATGAATGGTGATAATGTCCCAGTTGCGGGTGTTGAACTGTTCGGTGTTTACCCTGAGAAGGTTGCTTTCTCAGAGAGAAACTACTCGACTAATGAGTTCTCGACAGTTACCGTGACGTTCAGATTCGACTTCATGAACTACTCCAGAAGAGTGAGCGGTGATGCTGCTGGTCGTTTCCAAAACCAAACCAGACCTCAGCCGTAGTATAACCTAACCTCTATTAGGGTAGCCTTCTCTCTAAATATAGAGGGAAGGCTATTTGTCTATTATAAGTTATGCTAAAAAGAGACATACTGGAAAGTTATAGTAAGCATCATGATCGAAAGCTTGCTATCCTAGAGCAAGATGAGGCTGGTGTAGTGGATCCAGCTAGACTCTCATCTGCGGTTGGGGCATTAAGAAAAGCTGGGGCATGGGAAAAGAAAGGCGCATCATTTGCTGGCATGGTTTCTGGTAGGCAATACTACTTCTCACCCAGCACAAGAAAGATAAGTGGAGGTAAAGGTGCCCCTCAAACAGCTATTGGATTATTAGACAACAGTGCAGCAGTAGGTGCTGATGGCACTCTTACGTTTGCGAGTTTGGAAGCAGATCCCGCAAAAGGAACAAGGGGTGTCACCAATCTAAAGACACTGATAAGCTCCCTCATAGGCGACTACGCTGGGGGTGCAACTGCGGAAGCTAAGAGACAGCAAATGACACCCGGCTCTTTACTCTCACAAGTTGACAATGATACTCTTTCTGGCTCTGAAAAAGAGGCAATTACAGGAAACTTAGAGAGCATAGTTCAGAATCTCCCAGGCTATTGGGAAGATGGAATGTCCACTGAGCAGAAAGAAGCTTATGGTAGCATAGAAAATTATCAATCTAAATTTGTGGGTCAAAGGAAAGACTCTTTTGAGAGAAAACTTTTAGAGGATAAGTTGTCTTTAACTTTAAAAGATGGTGAATGGGTTGCTAGTGAAAGGCCCGTGGATGGGTATCAGAGTATCTATGTTTCAAAAAGTTTAAGTGATTTAGTGAGAGTGGCTGGTGGGGCAGAGCCGTCCGATGAAGATTGTGCAACTGTATTAAAGGACTTTGCTCTTCAGAAAGGAACAAACAGAGTGATTATCAGCCCCAAAGGCGAGGGCACTGATAGAAGTCGAGCCTTATCCTTTTCAGATCCTCAATTTACGATAACTAATATTTTAAGATCAGTAACCAATAAGTGTAATCCGGGGGATGTAGAACAGTCCGATAAAAATGTTAGAGTCGTTGATGTGAGAGCCATTAGTACTGGTGATAAGGGTAATGATAATGCGGTTCGAGGCTTCATGATGGAGGAGGTTCTTGAGGTCTTATCTCTTTTAGAGGCAAAACGAGGATTAGGTAAGGGCTCTGAAGATCTGAATACTTTGGTCGTAAGAAAATTCTCCAGGATAAAAGATAGATTATTGAAACTTAAGGAAGAAGTTGAGACCTGGGTGACCACAAGTAAGTTTAGTGGTCTATCACCTGAAGAAGCGGAGACAGTTCAACAACTTAAGGAGATTGCAGATGGTATCTCTGAGGAGAATCCAATTGAGTTTGATAAAAATTCTTTATTCGGATCCATGCTTAGGCACTCTAGAACTTGCCTTCAGGAAAGAAAGCCCACATTTGTCTTGCCCGTAGGCACAGAAACTAAAAGAGGCAAGCGCCAAGATGTTTTAGAGGTTTACAAAACAAGAGAAGAGGCTCAAGCTGCTGCAAGTAGGATGGGGGTAGAGATAGAGGCAGAGGAGCAAACATTACCAGAAGCCTTAAGAGATGCTCCTGGGATTATCACCGACGACGAAACTCCAGATAAATCTCTTGCTGAAGTTTTAGAGGACAACAACTTATTTGAAAAGGATCAGAAAGTCTATACTCTAAAAGTTAGTTTAAAGAATTACAAAAAGTTTGAGGGTCACGGTGCCTCCATGGGTGGTGGTCGTAAGGGCACCATGGAGACTCTTTTCAATTTATCTGATGGTACATTCTCTGAATCATTCATGCAAAAGATACAAAGTATTGTAGACATTGAAAATCCTGGGGTATTCAAGGCGTATGCGGATAGTATAAGTAAGATTAGTACATCCATCGACGGCGTAGGAGATACTCGATTTGTCACTACAAAAGGAAATAAAAAATTAAAAGTAGATAGGCTCAGTCAACTCACTAAAACTGTTAACGCTCAGTTACAAAAGTCTGGTATAGATTTGAATGCCTCTAGTAAGGAATTATCTAGAGTTCTAAAACAATTAACCTCTCAGAAAACATTCTCTGATACTGCTGATAATGCTAACTATTCTAAAGCAAAAGAAGCTTGCAAAAGATATTTAGAAGATAAAAGATTGTTTAATGACTTGCAGACAGGTGATGAAGAAACAAAGAAATCTGCGAAACAGTATTTAGCAACAAGAATGCTTCACGCTGGTGGTTCTGATGATGATAATACCCTGTGCGACTACAGAGGGTTAAATACTAATGATGATATTGTCTTCAAGCAAAACGATCCCTTAAGGGAGGCATGGCAATCAATCTTAAAAGATGACGGTAAATGGCAACTTAAGAGAAGCGCGGATAGAGACGGCAACGTGTTAGATAATGGTGGATACAGTCTAAATGTCCCTGGAACAAACATTTCAATCAACTTCTCTTATGGTATTAATCCTTCCAAGAGAGATGGTAGAGTTGAAAGTTTCTTTGGTCAATTTGAAACTAGACTTAATAAAGCTGCTTTAGATTACTTCAACAAACTTTCCAAAGAAGAACAGAGGAAGGCAGAGTCTCAAGTGAGTGAAGCTTTCAAGCACATCATGCTGGCTCTATCACTCCTCCAAGAAAAAGTGACTGTCGTCGAGCAGTAGTAGATCCTCTAACCTGAACATAGAGACTTCTATCTTGTTCACTCTTCCTTTCAGGTACGTCTTTTCTACTGGGAGATCCATCGCATTGGTTATAGCGATGGGTTCTCTACGATCCTGACCAATAAATAATAAAAACTTTCTGGAAGACTTCTTTGAATCCCGATGTGCTTGGTCTATCATCTTACAAATATTTGATTTAGTATTAAATAAATCACTTACTTGTTCTTCATTGTATCCTTTCTTACATTCAATAATATACTTGAATTTCTCTGGTGTAATTAAATCACCATATACTTTAAGATATTCAGGTAATGTATGAGTAGTAGCAAAGGCACCAGAACCAGGAGTTCTGCAAAACTCTTTTGAGTTAAATCTTTCATTTAGCTTCTTTGCAATCTTATTCTCAAACCTATTTCCTTTTGCTCTTGAATTTACTTTCTTCTTTTTTTTCAAAGGCGTTAAATCAAAATCGTCTTCCATAAGGCTATAATAGACCATGTCAGAAAATGTTTCTTTTAGTAACACCAAGATAAAATTAGTAGAAAGAAGTAGAGGACGTATGAAAATTCAAATTAAGTTTTCCAAGGAAGAAGCTGAAGGCTTCAAGAACTTTTGCATGATCAAGCCGCCTGAGGTTGAGGATGAAGTGTTCTACAAGCAAATCTTCTTTGCTGGTTGTAATGCCATGACTGAGCAGATTACAGCCCTTGTTGAAGCCCATAAGGATTCACAGGAGAATGAAAAGGCAGAGGAAAAGACCGAAGCCCCTAGCGAAGTTGAAAATGCCGAGAACCAAGAATAACTTTAAAGCTTGTCGCATCAGGAACTCCAAACATTTGGGTTCCGTTGTAACCGCTAACATTGAAGAGAAGAAAACTTCTCACTATCTAATCACTAACCAGTGGGATAACCCTTGCGAGTTCTTCAATAGCAGACTCCCACTTGAAGGAGATACAGATCTTTATGTGGTGGACATCTTTGATGTGCCAAACTGTTTAGATGTTCTAAGAGCATCAATTAAGTCTCATAAGGAGACTATCTCAACAGCTTGTCTTGCTGAGTATACTCAGTTACCCATGCTGGTCGTGATCCATAAGTCATTCCCCCGAGTGGTGAGTTACAATGGGTCAGTGGGCGCGGAACTTGGAATATAGTTCCCGCTCTTTAATGCTTTGTAAGTCTCCATCTTCTCATTGTACTTCTTTGCTTTCGAGTAGAGAAGACGCAAGTTGTTCAAAATTACTGTAGTGAAGTAATTGAAGGCTTGCCCAGAATCTTTATTGAAGTTGTTGAGGACTTTGAGTATTAGTAGGAAGCATTCTTGTTTTGCTTCCTCATAGTCAACTTTGAACTTGTAAGACAGCATCAATCTGTCTATAAGTATATCGAACATGGCGAAGAGTTCCCCCTCTTTGGATTTATCTCCGCTCTTGAACTGACCTATCAGTTCTTCAAATTTCTTATTATCGATATAGTAACCCACTACCCTATCATAGTCCTGTGATTGACCTTAGTTTTAAAGGACCGAACGAGAAGTGTTCTGGTTGTCCCGCTCTAAAGATGAACCTCCCAAGGCATACGATTCTTGAGGAGGAGAGTGAGCACGAGTGCGACATCCTATTCGTAGGTGAATCACCCAAGATGCACGAGGGAGAGTGGGTTCCGTTTCGTGCTCAAGAGTATTCTGTTATTATGAATCAACTCGCTGGGCTGGGCATACTCAGTAAATTTAAAGTGAGTATGACTACTGCTGTTAAGTGCCCTTCGATTAATTCGGACAATCTGAATCCTGAGATTAGGAAGGCTTGCACAGCCCACCTATACGACTCTGTTGAACGTTACAAGCCCAAGCTCGTGTTCGCTTGTGGTAAGCTTGCAACCACAATGCTGTATGGAAAGGCTACGCTAGAATCGAGAGTTAGAGGCAAAGAACACTTCCTGGAAACTCCTGAGGGACATAAGTTCCCAGTAGTGGTCATTAAACACCCTTTTGAGGTCGTCAGTGAGCCCAGGAACTCTTTTCTTTTCTCCACTGACATCCAGAACGCTGTAAATAATATCCTCTTAGAGCAAGCCTCAGACGTTCAGGTGGACTACAATTTTTCCATGACCTTGAGCGAGTTGAACGAGGTTCGGGATGAGTTCCTTGAAAGTAAGATGGACATGGCTATTGACATTGAAACTACTGGTCTCAATTTCATGAAGGATACGATCCACACGGTCTCCATGACGCTGATTGATCGTAATACAGGTGAGTTAGGTAAGACCTTGGTCCTGGCTATTGACCACCCAGAGGCGAAGATTAGTGATCGTGTGAAATCTAAGTTTATAGGATTCATCCAGCAGATGATGGCTCGGAAGGACATTCGAAAGGTTCTTCAGAATGCAACCTTTGACCTCAAGTTCCTTAAGCGTTATGGTGTTGAAGAAGTCTATGATGTTTACGACACCAAGCTCCTACAGCACTTATACAAAGAGGATGTTCCCAAGAGTTTGGCAGACCTTGTCTACTACTATTTCCCTGAGGAGAAGTTCTAATGCTTACAGTTGAAGGTAAGAAGTTTGATTGGAAAAACATCCCTCTCAATTTCTGTGTTGAGGGTAATGCTAAGGACACCTACGGGACGGCCCGTGTATACCACAAGCTTCTTCAAGAGCTAGAAGAGCGCAAGCTTGGTAAGCTGTACGAAAAGCTTATCGCCCCTCTAACGATGGCTTTTCGAGATATTGAATTTGAGGGTTTAGAGATCGATGAGGGTAAGCTGGAAGAGCTTGGCGTAGAGCTACAGGATAAGATTGTGAAGGCAGAGCGTGCCCTTAGGGAGGCTGCTGACTTGGATGACGAGATTAATCTCAACTCCACCAAGGACCTTATTAAGGTTATCTTCTCTTTAGAGAGGAATAAGGAAACAAAGAAGTATGAAGTGCTTGAAGATTTCGGGCTTGGGCTGTATCCTGTCGAGTTCACCAAGAAGGGTGCGCCCTCCACTAACGTAGAAACGCTAGTGAAGGTTGGTCAGATGGTCGAAGAAGAGTTTCTGTCAAGAGGTTTGAAGGTTGAATAATAACAGAGAAGAGATGAACATTGCGCGGTCGGTGCTCGCTAGCATGACCAACGAACAAGTTACCGCTGCCAAGCGTTTCTTTGACAGGTTCTCCGAGTTCAAGAAGTTAACTAAGCTGCACTCTGTGTATATTGAGGGCGCTAAGACCGCTCTTAACAATACTGGCAATGGTCGCATGTACGTCAACTACAACATCGATGGCACGGTGACTGGACGTATCTCTAACTCTGGTGCTAACATTGAGAGAGGTAAGAATGGCAAGATTGGAGTCTCCTTCCACACCCTCCCTCGTGAGTCACTTGATGTGAATATTCGTGATTATGTCGTAGCTCCGAAGGGTCACGACTTTATTACGATTGACATGAAGGCGATGGAGCTACGTGTTCTCGCTCACATTGCAACCGAACAGAACATGATTCATGCGTTCAAGTCTGGGATTGACTTGCACAGTTATTCAGCGGGTCTTACGTTCAATAAAGACCCATCGGAAGTAACCAAGCTCGAACGGCAAATCGCAAAAGAAGTAAGCTTCTTGACGGTCTATGGTGGCACCGCATATACACTAGCTTCGAAGCGCAACATCCCTGAAGAGCGTGCAGAGGAGATCATCAATTCATGGATGAATGCGTTCCCTGGTGTGGGTCGCTACATGGCCACTGTGCAAGATCACATCGACGAGCTCAAGTATGACAAGACAATCTTTGGTCGTCGTAGGAACCTGCCTAACATCGACTCACCTTTCAAAGGTGTCCGTCGTGAGGCATTCCGACAAGGGCTGAACTTCACTATTCAGTCTGCTGCAAGTGATATCCTTCTGTGTGGTATGCTTGGAGTAATCAACAAGCTCAAGGGCATGGAGGCCAAAGTTGTTGCAACTGTCCACGACTCGATTGAGCTTATCGCACCTAAGCAGGAGACCAGAGAGGTTGTAAAGCTTGTGAAAGATGAGCTTGAGAACTACCACTACCTTAGGGACAACTTCAATATTGAGTTTAAGGTGCCCCTCGCGGTGGATATTGAGGTGGGGTCAAGCTTTGGTAATGGCGTAGAATATGAACTCTAGCCTATATAAAGTAGTGATGCTAGGCCCTCAGTGTTTTTTCAACATCGCATTGAATTAGTTTTCAGTGTGTAGACTCGGGAGGTGATCTTAGTCCGCACTGAGAGCCTAGCACTTTTTAATAGCCTAGGTAATCCATCACTCCTAACCATTTGTAAGCAGTGCCTCTAGGTTGCATCTGCCACTCAAGCAGACCAAACGATCCATACTGTCCGTAATCACCCGTAAGCCTGTAAAGCATAAAGAGTTCGCCACCCTCGTTGAACCAGCCATCTAAATCATTGTAGTATAGCTGACGCATACCAGGATCTCGATTGGCTTGTACGAATAAGTTGGTTAGTGTCTGATTGTTTTGTGCCGCACCAACCCCCACTAGGTGCTGACCGCCCTCATACGCAAGCAATTGCAAGCCTCTTTGTTGTGTGTTAATTGCATTCTGTCGAGTGTAAACTGTGTGGTTGTTCACAAGATTGATCTGGCAAAGAGATAATAGGTAAGGGACAGAGAACGTAGGGGCTGTTGGTGTTATACTGAGGTTTCCGAATCCACCCCCGAAGTAAGGTGCAACTGCAAAGGCATCAGCATTCTGATAAGCGTTCTGCCAGTCCATAATTTGATTGTTCACCCACGGGTTAACACTCTGCCCAGCCAATACACGCACAAGATTTCTCGTCCCCAGTTGATTGTAAAGACTGGAGAATAGGTTGAACACCTCGACTGATCTTTGTGAGTAGTAAAGCCACCCAGCGTGCCAAGAAGTAGGATGTAAACCTAACGCTAATCCCTGATTCTGAGCATATTGAGTCTGTTGGAATTGACTATTCCAAACTTCATTGCTATACTCTAAGTAAACTGTTAGGTCGGGGTCAAGCGCAATACGACACAGTAGTCCTAGGTATTGTACGTAAAGATCATCAGCCATGTGAGGCACACAGATCCACATGTTCTTACGTGTTTTATTGCACAGGTCAATCATGTAGAGCGGGTGGACCCCTTGCTCAGTAGCCTGTGTGTAGTTAAAGAAGTTTGTAGCGTCAGTCCATGTGATGCACGGGTTGTTGTTAGTCCTACCCCAGTTCATGAATCTGATTGTATCAAAGGGGTCTAAACTTCTTAGGAAGTTGGGGTGGAAGATTCTGCTTGAATTATCAAATCCAGGAAGGTATACCTTTATGTTCTCAATAGGCTGGACGATGTCTGTAATCCTGATCGTGAAAAGCCCATCGCTCGGCACCTGTAGATTAATTTTAATGTGACCTTGCGACTGTTCGAGGATCGTTAAAGATCCATTACCTCCTGCTCTAGGCTCAACAGTCCCAACACCGTCATACCGTATGTTGTAGATCCCGTCAGGGTGGTTAGGGGAACCATCCGCGAATATGATGGACTCTACCCACTGGTTAGATTGAAGGCTCTGAGGCCATCCAAACTCGTCTGTATTAACTGCCGGACCTGTGCCCCATGAGAAAGGACTGGCTTGATGGCTTATCCATTCACGAGAACTTTTGAAGGCGTCAACGAATGGTGTTTGTTGGTGCCAATCTGTAACTGTTTCTAGATTGACACCAACAGGTCCTTGAGGTGCGAGAGCGAGTAATGTTGCAAGTAACATACTCTTATATAGATGCCCCTACTTTCTCAATTTACTAAGCACTCTCTCAGCCAGAGCTAAACGAGCACCACGGACGATGTTAGTGCTAGCTGCCATCTGTCGCCCAAGTTTCTTAGGGACTCTGACCTTCCTCTTAAGTTCTCCTCCAGTGCCTGGATCTTTAACACCCGATCCGAAACCGCTAGCAATAGTCTTCTCACCACTTCTAGCGCCTTTAGGACCTTTAGGGGTTCTGTCGGCAGGCTTCTTAACGGCAGACTTTTGAGCAGCAGGTGCAGCAGTCTTAGCCTTCGCAGTTTTTCTCTCAGCAGAAACCTTAGCAAGGCGATCCATCATAGCAGCACGCCGACCTTTTCTGGATCTTTGAGCCTTGCGTCGAACTTGTTGTCGTTTAACAGA
>JAAHTH010002017.1_pt2 | contig 15154 bp, 16 predicted proteins | sample 6116091 | NCBI WGS metagenome assembly JAAHTH01 (sample SAMN13939990, study PRJNA603662) | sponge metagenome | isolation source: marine sponge | host: Mycale hentscheli | place: New Zealand | collected 2006
AACTTTTTTTCTTATTTTTTTTATAAGACTTTTATCGAACCAATTTGGAAAACTACCAAGCATTTGAATTAAAATTAGTTCTTTTTTCATTCTTTCATCTTCAAGAGTATAATCTAATTTTGTCCAAAATTTTTTATCTTTTTTTGGTTTTGCCTCACTCCAATATTTTATACTTTCTATAAGGCTTGGAATATCTTCTTCTTTAGCTTTATAATTTACACAATCCATAAATTTCATACCAGTATAATAAAAATCTTCACTTTCATTACAATGTTTTTTACATTTTCTTGCTAAGATTTCGGTGGCTAATTCTGTGGTGTCCATTTTATTTTATATAAATCTATTAGATTTACGGAAACGTAGTTTTTAATAATTTGCTATTATAAAATGGATGAACTTGATATTCTCCCAGTTTTAGAAGACCCAGACCGTCCAGTATATCGAGACGTGAATAAAAATCTTTTAAAACCTCCTTTTCGTATAGCGATTATAGGTTCTTCAGCCAGTGGAAAAAGTAATTATTTAATGAATGTAGTAGCCAGAAAAAATTTTTATGGTGGGGATAAACCTTGTTTTAATAGAATTTATGTTTTTTCTCCTAATCTTGGTTTGGATTCCACTACACGTGCCTTAAAAGATATTGCTGGAGAAGGAAATATTTATATGAACTATAAAGATAGTATTGTTGATGGAATTATTGAAAGGCAAAAAGCTATGGGTGATGCCCGTGATAGAGTTTTAATTATTGCTGACGATTTAATTGCTTTGGGATGTTCACCTTTAGCTAAAATTTTTACTTCTTCTACTTATTTGAGACATTTAGATTGTAGTATAATTTATTTGACTCAAACTTTTTCAGGGCACTATTCTATTCCTCCAGTAGTAAAAAATAATTTAGAAGGATGTGTTATGTTTCGATGTCCGTCAAATAAACAAATAGAAAACTTTTGTAATGACCTACAAGGCACATTTGGAGAAAAAGAAAGTATCCGTGCGATGTTAGAAGATACAACTAAAGAACCTTATAATTTTGGTTTTTTTGATTATAGAAACTTAAGAGTTTTTCACAATCATAAGAAACAAATTTGGAAGAAATATGATGATAATGGAAATTATAATTCTGACTATAAACGAGGAGATGATAAAAATTTAGAAATAGAATAAAACTTTTCTAATATAAAATGCCGAAGCGTAGCGAATCAAAGGGTGCGATGTCGAAAACACACAAGGGGGATAAAGATTATACTACTAAACGTGGAGATAAAGATTTTCACGAGGGCGGAAAAGATGAAAAGAAAAAGAAGAAACCTTTCGGAAAAGGAAGTCAGGCTATGAAAGATAAAATGGCTAAGGTTCGAGCAGCAAGAAAGAAGTGAAAATCAAAATTGATTTATAAAAGCAAATTTGCTTAAAAAAACTTTCTATATAAAATGGAGCGTTGGGAAGTTATTTGTTTGAACCCAGTGGATATGACTACCCTTTGGTCTCTCAGAGGTAGCAGCTTAAAAGTTATTGCGAACAAATGGAATGAAGAAGCTGGAAACGATTATATAAGTTTGAATAAGTTAACGAGAATGTCATTAGGCAGGTCAGTTAACCCCTTTGTTAGAGTCAATCGTTTAAGTTCAGAAAAGCAAATTTAGCTTAAATAAACTTTTATAATAAAAAGGATGAATCAAAAAGTTTCAGATTTGCTAAATCAAGAAAATTATTTTGTAGTTAGGGCAAGTAAAATAACTAAAGACCAGGTATTTTATGAATGTCCATTTTGTTGCTACAACGGAAGAGGAGTTCCTGTGCCGAGAAAAGGACGGGATAATCAATATACCAAAGTAGTTGTTCATAGACACGGTAATCCAGATAAAACTTTAGAAACTAAAGTCCACTCTGGAATGTCAAGTCATTGTCTTGTTGCTCCAAATCCAAGCCCTTTCATCATTGTTGATAGATTTACTGAAGGAGTTTTGTTGTAATTTATTTGAATGAAAATAAATTACTAATTTTTTTTTATGCTTCGAAAACATCAACCTGACCACCACGCATCTGAAGGATTCGAACTTCTTCAGTGAAAACTTGAACGGTCTTAGTTCGAGCCGACTGACTATCCGCAGTTCCATTTCCTGCCTGAGAAAGACGAAGGATAACAGCGGAAGAACCAACACGATAACCGGCATTTGAAGGAACAATATCACTGCCTTCGTCAAACTTAGAAAGGTCAAAACCAATGTAAGCCTGATTTCCTGCTACCATATCACGAATTTCAGTGGCTGTAAGTCCTCCATTTGCTGCGGCAGCTGCCTGGCCACAAGGAGTATAATTATCACTTACAACATCCGTAATGGCCACAGCAGCATTTCGATTTCTATCGTATTGACCGGCCATAATACTTACTGGACGTTGTTTAGCAAGTTCTAAGAAACTATAAGACATTGTAGAAGAATCTACTGGCTGGTCATGAATAGCCAAATCATTTATCAAAAGCTGATATTTAAAATCAATATTTCTCTGAGAACGTGCCCGGCCACAACCACGCTGAGGAGCCAAAACATTTCCTGCGGCGTTAGTATCATTAAGACGATGAGAAACATACATTTTCATTAAAAGTTTTCCCTGGAGAGCCAAGAGAACATCCGTTGTAATTTCACTTTGGTTTGTTCCTACGGCTGGAATTTGTTTTTCACTTACTGAAGTATGAACAAAAGGAAGAGGAACTCCCTCCATCATAGTAGCTTTCAAAGCAAGAGCTGATTCTTCATCAACAGTAAGATAATCAAGAAGAAGAGTAGGGTTTTCGACCCTTATTGTTGTATTTGTAATTGCATCTACGCTATTTCGGAAAATATAAGCTACTTCATCGAAAGAAGTTTCCCAATCAATTTCAAGGCGACATTCATCAAGTTCAGAAATTGGAAGCTGGATTGAACGGAGACCAGAAAAAATATCTTTTAACTTTAGTGAGCATTGAATAGAACTATCTTCTCCAGGCACTTCAGAATATTTTCCAAGGGCTCGGCAGTATCTTTTATATTCTGGTTTATCTACTGGAACATCAGAAGACAATTGAACTTTACCATTGGTTCCTTCAACAAAATAAGCATTCTGAGAACCAAGATGAACATCGTCAACTTCATGGCGATAATCGGGAGTATGAGAAGTATATTTTAAGGCTACTGAACCACCAACATCTTCGTTAACAAAAATAAGTTTAGAACCCACATAGAAACGGGCACGGCGAATTGTCATCAAACCACCAGAAGGATTTTTCAAAAGAACAAGTTGATTATCTGTATCTTTAGTTGAATCATAACCATCCCAAGAAATATACCAGGCAAGAGTTGAATTAGAATCCAATATAGTGCCCTGTTTTGGAATTACGAACCGGGTCTGAACCTGGTTGGTAGAGTTAGGAAAAAGTTTTACTGTATCAAGAACTTGGTCTTGAGCTTCATTTGAGACTCGAGGCTGAAGTAGAGCTAACGGAAGCGACATCTTTTTAGATAGGAATAATTTTTTTACAAAATTCGAAAAAAATTATAAGAAAACTTTTTATGCTATCATCGTCAATCCAGATGGTGAAGTCATAAAAGCTTGGCGAGAAAGATAATAAGAAAACAAGGCGTAAGGCTCTCGAGTTGCACCAGTAGCTACATCTTCAAGACCGCTCTGAACATCAATGGATAGAACACCAGCAAGAGGAATACCTGCGGAATCGGGAGAAAAATTAGCACCAAAACCAGCTACGCCAGAACGATTAGCAACTCCTTTAAGAAGCTGTGGAATTGTCTGCGTATGTTTAATATCTCGGGGCGGAAGCCAAGCTGAAAGATAATCAGTAATAACTTCTGGATAAAGTGAAGGCGAAACTTCAACTCTTTCTCCAACAGTTTTATCAGTAATTGTTGTTTTTTCCAAAGGATTTCGGACACCATCTTTAAGAAAAGTTAATCTTTCTATTCCAATTTGTTTGAGAGCCATACCATTAGAACCAACATTATTTAATTCTCCTGTTGGAAGACAATTATGTATCATACTTACTAAACCAGAAAGATAGAGACGATGAGCAACACTTGAAACCTGAGAATCAAGAACTGAGAAAAGTGAAGTCCAGTTCATAAATTCAATTTCTCCTTCGGGTGGTGTCATGGCGATTTGCTCGGCCGTCTTGTAAAGAAGAGGCACGGTAAGAGAAACATCTAAAAGAGTATAAGAACTTGCTGAAGTTGGGGAATTTGCTCCAGAACCAAAAAAGAAGTTTTCCGGCTTTGCGAGATAAATAGCAAGTTCAACACCGCCTACCTGGGACAAATCAACCTGTTCATCAGTAAGGAAAAAACCAGCATGAAAAGGAATAGAAATTTCCATTAAATCTTCATCTTTTGGGTCTGGGCTTGCAGCGGCATTAGTAATTAACTTTTTTCTTTGAAGTTTTAATCTTGGGTCAGCCAAAGTAGTAGATGCTTCTGTCTGGCCATCAAAACGGTCAAGACGTCCAAGACCTACAGAACGAGTTTTTTGAAAATAATGTTGAGGCATATCCATAGGACTCATCTTGGCTCGGTAGTAGGCACTATCAAGACGGGACATATTATTTACTTGTTCAATCGTAGTTCCAAATCTACGAGAACTTATAACCATTTGGTCAATAACACCACAATAACCAACAATTGGGTCAATGTTAAAATCATCGGCTTGGCCAACGGCGGTTGTTCCTGTTCGAACAACTTTTACTCGAGCATTAAGTCGAGCATCTTTCATTAATGCTAAAGCTTGGGTATCAGCAATTGAAAATCGAATAATAGGCTGGGAGGATACCGGGGAATAACCCACGCTCGAGTTATTTGACGGGGCGAGGCGAACGAAACGTTTTTGCTGGACTGCGACCGAGTTCATCTTTTTATATAGTTATCTTTTTTTTTACATTCGAAAAAAAAAGTAATAATTTTCCTTGATTTAGCCTTACACAAAAAATAACAAAATTAAACTTTCTACAAAGTTCGAGGTCTTAAATCTAAAGTAATTGTCGTAGGATGTTTAAGCTGAACAAGAGGATTTCCAACCGGGTCGGTGATTCGAACTTTAAGCTGGATATGGTTTGAAAATTATTTATTTTCTAATTTATGATAAGACATATTGTAAGGTTCATAGTAAAAATTTCCATCAATTTTTTCAGGGTCTCCTTTTCCATGTCGAGAAGGAATTGTTTGAACCTAAGGAAGAGGAGGTACTCCTTTTTGAACACCACCTTCTTTACAAATAGATTTAAGTTGAAATTCATCAATATTTACTAACATCATATCCGTTTCTCGATTAGTTCCAATGCCCGCAGAACCGGTAATAATATGGGTTCCGGTGCCCGCCTGAGAAAGAGGCATTCCAGTTAAATCAGAAAAATTAACATCACAAGAAAAAGAAGAATTAGCATGAACTTCAAGAGGTTCATCACTATCGGCTACACAATCATAAGAAACTTTTGTTAAAGATTGAATAGTATCACGAGTTCTATTTATTGTTAATTTTGCATCGGTATGTCCGCCTTCATGAATTTCAAATTCTGTCTCATCACCAATATCTTCTAATCCAGCTGGTAAAGGGTTAGCCCAAGTAAAATTTTGAATTTCTCCGCCACCTCCAACGGCAGTAATAGTTATAGCGTCCGTAAAGGTATCTACTCCTAAAACTAAATCAGCTTGATTAGCGTTATAATTTGTTCCTGCGTCAGAAAGAGTTGAAGATGCGGCAAAAGTAGTAAGAGTTATTCTTCCGTCTGTAGAACCGGAAGTAATACCTGAAATAGTTGCTGTTTCTCCATTTGTAAAACCTCCTTTATCTCCTAAAACTCTAAAACCTGTTATGGCTCCAGCAGTAGCAGCAATAATTATTTCTATATCTACGCCAGAAGTTTGACCAGCCAAAACACATTTTTCATTATCTAAATATCCTGTTCCCGCAGTAGCAACAGTAGAAGCTGTATCATCAATAACATTTGCTACAAAATCTGCCGCGGTATAAGGTTGCTGAAGTAAAGTTGGTGTTTTAAAACTTCCAGAAGGCACCAAACGAAGAGTTGGTCTAAGAACAAATCTTTCAGCTCCAGCTAAAAAATTAGTTATTTCTACATCATTCTTAAAATATCTTATTTTATTATCTTGAGCATTTGGAATATCAGCACGGATTTCAAAAGTATCTGTTCCAGTATAAGCAACAGCTCCTGTAATAGCTACATAATTACCAGAAGTTGTTGCTCTTTCTAAAATATTAAAATTTCCATTAGTTTGAAGTCTTATACCGGAAACAGCTCCAGCTGACCCAGCACCTGTTCCAAAATTAGTAGGAACTTGAGAATCTCCTAAACAAATCATAACATCTGCATTTGCTTGGCCTGGGGTAAAACGAAAAGAACCATGAGGAGTTTGACCTGCTCCATTTCCTTGAGCATTTCCCCAAAGATAATTAAAAACTGTTTCTGATTGACCAGCATTAAAAAAAGAAATATTAAAAGCGTCAGTATTATTATCATTTAAAATTATTCCTGCTCCTTCAGAAGTTAAAGAACATTGGTCAAGATGAGTTTCTTCTCTTATAATATCTGTATCGGCATCAGGTTTTGCGGGACTTATTTCCCAATCTACTGGAGCATAATCTAAAGTTAATTTTAATTGATTTTTTCCACTATCAACAAAAGCAAATTTTTGAAAAGCCGATGGAAAAGCTCTTGTTATTCTATAATCTTCATCGGCTAAAGCTGTAGCTAAACCAGCATTTAATTCGGTTAAAAAACCATCGGCGGTATAATTTCCATTAGTAAGGGCTACGGTAAATTCATCTCCGTCTCCCAAATCTAAAGTAAATTCATCATTTGAAGCATCGATAGTAAAACTATTTTCAAACTTGTAAGCCATATTTACTAAAGAAATTTCTGAATTAGGAGCAATTGCTACCGGTTCTTTAAAGAAATTAGTAAAGGCATTTGCGTTAGCGTCGCTATCACTTTGGAGTGTAATCAGCATCTTTTTATAAGGTAATATTTTTATAATCTTTTTGTGAAATAAAATGAAGAAAGATAACAAAGAAGTAGCGTGGATGGATACTTTAAAAAGTGTCAAAGCTGTAAAAGAAGGTAAAGATAAACCAATAAAAGAAAAAGATATTTTTGACTTTTCTTTCAAAAAAGGAGGTCAAGTGAAAAAAAGTAAGAAGAAAAAAGATACTACCAAAGATTATTTATATAAAAGTTTGAATCGAGATATTAAAAATACAAGTTATGTATTTAATTAGCTCGCTCTACGAGGCTCGCAAGAACGTAGTTTGAAATTTATATCTAATTGATATAAATCTTATTTTTTATATTTATCCCAAATACTTTTATCTACTTGTCGAGCTTTACCACCCATAATGACAGATGCTAATCTTGCCCGAGCCCAACTATCAGCCGTTTGATTTGGCCTTGAACCAGAGCTATAATATGCTCCACGTCCCTTAGAAAGAATTTTATCTATTCCAGTTTTAGAAATAATATTTTTCGAAATAAAGCTGTCATTGGTAATTTTTTCTCCGTATTTGTTTTCGAATTTAACAACATGACTGGAGCGTTTTGATTTGAAGCTTTTTACTTTCGGTCTATCTTTTCCTTCTTTAATAGATTTAACTTGTTTTTTTTTATCTTCCTTTGTTAGAGACTTTGGAACATATTTTTTGTTTAGTCCAGTTTCTTTATCTTTTTTAGGAGGCATTTTTATTTTCTATTATTTTTTTTTTCTGCGTTAGCTGAAGTGAGCCTCGAAGAGCGTAGCTTACGACATTACTTCAACGCCCATTTCCGTAATCGCAATCCGGATGTTATGGTGAACGAAAGAAACCACATCCAATGTCTGGTCAGGGTCGCTGGAAGAAGAATATTCAAGATACAATTGAACGGGTCGGTCTGACAAATCCATCGATGCTCCGTATTTAGCCAAGGCTCGAGCGATAACAAAGTTTTGTTTAGCTCCCACCATACTATCAACACTAACACCAGCAACCTGGAAAGCTTTTTCAAGTTCCCTAAGATGTTCCTGGGCAAAGTGAAAACCACCCGCAAACTGCTTGAGGTCAATTGGCTGAGTTGGATAATATTTTCCGTTAATCTGGTATCGATAATTAAGAAGACTTGAGTAAAGTCCTCCAAGATATCTATCACCTCCGTTAGAAACTTTAAGTCTTCCATCCGAAGCAGTAAAAAGAGTAGCTACATTAAGACGTCCTAATCCATCACCACCCGGGATAACCAAAGTTTCTCCTACTTCATAACCAACGCCACCAAAAATAACAGTTCCGCCAGTAATTGCTCCTGCGGCAACTATGGTTTGAATTTTAAGTCCAAAACCAGAACCCCCAGTAGGTTCAACAATAGCAGCAGCATAAGTTGAACCTGCTACCGGAGTATTCAAAGTAGCTACTGCACCTTCTGAACCTGAACCTCCAGATTCCTGAGAACGAGGAACAGAAAAAACAGCTTTTGCTCGAGATTGAGTTGTTGGAATCTGAATTGTTTGATTTTTTACTCCAGAAAGAAGAGTTGAACGATAAGTAGTATAACTATCTGTATCAATCATCAATCCTTGACCTCGAACCTGAGAGGCCATTTGTTCTACATAAGAAACGGGAGGACGAACAACCTGAAGAGCCAGTTCAACTTTATTTACAATATATCTTACTGTAGCTGAGCAAGGAGCCGCATCATCAGTTCCTTTAACAATTCTAACGGTAGTAGCACCTGCGTCAGCTGCATTGATTGCCGGATTTACAACCAAAGTAATAACTCCTGTTGTCTGAGCCTGAGACATACCAGTGATTTCATATTCCTGGGCTCCAGCAGTTGTTTTTACTTTCATTCCTCGAACAAAAGGAGAATCTCCAAGACAAGTAAAACCCTGGAAAGCTGGAGTAAGAACAATACCTGTTGAGCCATTTACAGTTGCTGTGCAATCATGAACAATTCCAGTAGCTGGAAGAACTTTTAAAACATTTACATTATCTGGAACAAAACGAATTTCTAAAAGAATATCTCCCATTGCTGACATTGGAACAACGCCAATAATTTCAAAAAGAGAAATCATATCAAGTTCAAGCTGAAATTTAATTTGTTTTTGAGCAGCATCCATACCTTGTGAACCATCTCCTGCAAGTGCTGAACCCAAAAGAACATTTGATGAAAGAGCAATATCTCCCGTAGCATCTGTTAAATTATAATCTACAATTCCTTTGTGCTGAGCATCACGCTGAAGTGAAGTCAAGCAACGAGAATAAGTTTTAACTAATTTCTGTAAAGTAGCATATTCTAAAATTTCTGAAATAATTGTTCCGTTCTGAGAAACACGAATCATATCAATCATACTGGCTACGCCGACCACAGGGTCAACAAAAGCCATCTTGTAATTAGCATTTTCGGTAGAAACCAAAAAATTTAGACGTGATAGGTGGCTATCAAAAAAGCCAACAGAACGGGGGATTCGAAGCCGACAAATTTGACCTCCTGTGAAGTCTGTTTGGTTATCCGCCGGTTGGATAACTTGGAAACTGTCCATAGCCATTTCTTTCGAGACCGAATACATCTTTTTAGATAGGAATAATTTTTTTACAAAAATCGAAAAAAATTATAAGAAAAGTTTTTTAGAAGTGTTGTCCACCCTCTGCAGAATATCTTTGAAGATACTGATGAGATGTATTAAAGTCATTCCTTGTTTCCCCCTGTTCCTGTGCTAATCTATTAGAATATAAAACTGGTGGAATGTAATGCGGAACTTTAGGCGGTGTCGGTGGTTTGGGGGGTGATGGCTGCGGTGCATCTGGGTCTCGTGATGCCGGATTCCAATCGTCGGGTAGTGCCCCGGCTGTTCCTGCTCCTCCGGTCATTGGTGCTCCTCCTGGATAGTTTCCCATTTTATATACTACATTTTTTTAAAAAAATCTTCAATTTATTACCATAAAATTCTTACAGCGTGATAATTTGCTGACTTAGGGTCTTTCCAAGCCAGGGCACCAGATTTTAATTTTATTCCTTTTGCTCTGGCTAAATAACTTTTCTTTCTTTTTTCATCATTATGATTTTTTGAAGACCAGATACCAGTTTTATCTTTGAAGTGTTGCATTTTCCTGGCTCCGAAATGAATTGTTTTTCCATCAACTTCTACCATTAATTTTTTATCTGGTCTTGTAGATTTTTTATAATCGTATCTTCCGACCTTAACCATTTTATAATCGAAAATTTATAAAGTAAACATGTAAATCCCAAACTCCAATGTTATGACCAAGACATTTTACTAATAAAATTTTTTCGTCCTCTGGTAAATCATTTAGGATACCGGTTTCTTTTTTATTGTTTTTCCAATGCGTAGAAAGTAAATCTTTTATTACTTTTTCCCATAATGTGAAAGGTTCAATAACAGTAGCCTTTGAATTATAATCATATTTATTCAACCATAGATTGATAAAATTATCCATTTGAGGAGGATAATCTTTTTGTTTAAATTTAGGCTTCATCCTTTTTATCTTCTTTAAGCTTTTGAATTATCATAGTTTTATTCAAAACTTCTAAAAGTTTATCCTTACCATACAATTTACAAAGTTGTCGAATTGTATCGCATTCCCCGCATAACTTAGCCGTTAGAATCCAATCTCCGCAAACTGGACAAGTGAACATCTTTTTAATTTCATACAAAAAATTAAAAAGCAATATTTATATAATCCAATTTTGTTGCTCGAGTAAGAGCAGTATATAACCAATGTTCATCTACTTTACCATAGTTATATTCCCAAATTGTAAATGGTTCATTGATTGTTTGACCTTGAGCCTTATGAACAGTCATAGCATAGGAAACAGAAAAATTAGAAAACCATTTCAACATTGGTAGAGTTATTTCTTTTTCTGAATTTACTGCTTTGACAGTTATAAGATAAAATAATTTATCCCAACCTCTGCCTTCTGGATTACCTTTGAAATCAGTTAGTATAAATTTTTCTCCGTTGAAAATATTTAATGTTTTACTATTTTGACGAGCCATACATTTCAATCCTTTATAGAAAATAGTAGGCTGAGAAAAGTCATTACAGATAGAAAGTTTTTCATCCATCCATTCCGCTCCATCGTCATCAAGTTTATCCGGATGAACTTTTTGAACTGTTTGACCAATTTCATAAGGGTCAATCCAAGTAGTTTTTTCTTCTTTTGGAAGAATAGAATCATAGTATTTCATCCTACTTTCATTTATAAATCTAACCATCTTGTTAGTATAGGCAAGATTTACGTCAAGTTCTCTATTAGTTTGTTTTTTATCTTTTAAATATCTAACACCATCTTTTAAGAAATCTGAACAATGTTGATATTTTTCTGTAAAGTCATAAAGAGCTTGGTCGTATCTTCCAACCTTTGAATCATATTTTATAGTCCCATAATTCGTAGAAGTAATCCTTTTGAGAACAGGATGGTTTTTCCAATAGCCACTAATATTTTCAATGGGCTTGAGCTGACGCCAATCAACAAATACATAACAAGGTATTTGAAAACGCTCGTAAATAGTATTGAGGATATCCCAAAGCTGACCGTTGACCATACTACCTTCATCGACGAGTATAGCATCAATATTTTTTAATTTGTTAAAAGAAGTAGAATTTAATTTGCCTTCTGAATCAAGTTTGAAAGCTTTATGAAAAGTTTGACCTTCTACATTATTTGAAGCCAGATTAGTAAAAGCAATCTTTATTACTTTTTCTTTTCCAATATATTCTTCTAATTTTTTTAGTAGAAAACTTTTTCCAGAACCAGCTCTGCCTTCAATAACACATCCTTTGTTTTGGTCAAATAATTCTGTAATTCTATCAATTGCTTTTGTTGAAGTATCCATATCAATATATCTCCAATCTTTATCAAAAAGTAATTCTTTCCAATCAACTTCAATGTTAGGATAACGATGAGAAATATAATCATCAATGTCGTTTGATACTGGTTGTTCCCTGATTCCACCCCATTCATCAGATAAATATTTTTCATAGTCTTTACAGACACCTTTTAAGATAATAGTATCGCAACGCCTATAAACAATATCACCTCCAAGTTTCATATATATTTGATGAAGTTTTACAAGTTCTTGGTCATAGATTTGAATAAACATTGGAAGATTATGTTCTGATTTTTCTATTCGTTGTCGATTACCAGCAATATGAAATTTAAATTTTTCTCCTTCATGTTCTATCCACTTGATGTGATGAAATAAGTTCTTATCTTTATGGTTATGTAAATAATGAAATGCTTCTGAAACATCTGTTGAGATACTTCTATCTTCTCTTTTTATAGAAGTTTTTCCAAGGATACCAGATGTAGAATTATTTAGAGCTTTATTGAAAGAAACTTCAATTTCATCGTCATATCCTGAAATGTTTTTATACTCCTCAAAAAGGGGTTTGAAATAATTGGTTGGCTTAGATTGAGAAGCATACATATAGTATAAAATATTCTCTTTTTTGATATAACCAAGATTGATACCATATTGAACAATATAAGAACTATAAATATTATTTCCAACAAATAAATTTCTATCTGTTGTTTCAACATAATATAATCCAAGTTTTATTGATTGACCTTTGTAAGGTTTGAAAGTATCAAATTTATTTAGAATCATCCATTCTTCTTGAGGGCTTGTTAGAATCGAAGAATGAGATTTGTTTATATCAAAACTATTTAAATCAGAAGTTTCAATATCACCATATTTATCTACTGGAATATCACCTCCAAGATGTCTTCTATTTTTTATATCTTTTGTTGCTAAAATTCTATTAGTAATTTGATTAGGTGATGATTTACAAATCTTTAGTTTATCCATAGCTTCATAAGCAAAGTTAGAAGCTCTTTCACCATTATAGTTCTTTTCTTTCAAATCATACCAATTTTTAACTGGAGAAGATTCTTGAGATTCAAAAATATATTGTGTATCTTGTAAAATAAAACTTGAAAGATGTCCATCATAAGCAATAATATTTTTATCTAAAACTTCTGTCTTTGTTTCAATCATCTTAAGGAAAAGAAAATCCCAATGTTTTTCTGCGGTAATATATTCTGTTTTTATATTTACCATCATGGCTTCTTTTTCTTCTTTGAGCTTGTCTTTATGTTTTTTATTATTCACTTTTACATTATCCGTTAAGAGTTGAGATTGTCTTCTTCTTTCTGAAGTATCATTTACTGGATGGATATGTTTGTTATGAACAATAAAAACTAAACTTTTTACTTTTCTTTCTTCACCTCTGGGAGGTTGATAGAAAGCAATTCTTTCTTTTTGTTTATTGAGAGCAATACCAGTGATATTCATAGCACGACACCATTCTAAAAGTTCAGAAGCACAAATACCTTCTTCTCGCCAACCTTCTTCAAAAACTTCGTCAAAAGCTTCATCAGATAAATATTTAACAGAAAAAAAGTTTTTACCAAAACATGAACTATCTTCTCTTCCTTCTTTATAATAATTTCTAAGCCAATCAGCAACACAAGTTCCTTCACCTTTATCCCAATCATGAGGAGCATCACCATCAATAACAAAATCAACAAGTCTCATTCGAACATTTTCGAGAGTTCTAATTGTTTCATTATTTAGTTGTTTATCATATGATTGTCTTGGGTCAAAAGTAATTGTAGCATCTGGACTATCACCTAAAACTTCTTGTCTAATTTGTTCTTTAGCTCTATCATACCAATTTTCAGAATAAGCAATTTCTCCTAATTTTTGTCTTTCGTAAATTTGAATTCTTGAACCAGAACGTCGGGTTCTGTCTGGAACTCTAACCTTTACTTTATAACCAATACTATAAGAAATTGTTCTTCTGGCTCTTTCTGCTTGAGCCGTAGTAATTTTTCCTCTGTCATCAAGTTTCAAACCTCTTCTACGAAATTTAGCAAAAATTTTTCCACGAACACCTTTGTAAGAAGTATCTTTGATAAATTGATTAGTCTGAGGATTGAATCCGAATCCAGTTGGAATTAATCTATTTATATTTTTTTGAACTATAATACTTTTTTTATCGAAATCTGTATTTGCCTTTTTATATTCTCTAACCAGGAATTCCTTATACTTTTTTCGCATCCGGCCATCATCTTCAAAGGCACGTCCTCTAAATCCTATACGGGAAGCCACCTGTTGAATCCTCTGTCTTCTGTCAGCATTGGGTTCTCGAATTGCGGCTCGGGGCATTTTATATGTATTTTAAAATCTTTTTTTATTATACACTTTTGCTTTTATAAATCAATTTTAAAATCCAGAAAGCCACGCTTTTTACTATAAAAGTCCTTTAAGATTTATATATTTTTATATATAAATTTTTATACTTCTACTCCATCTGCTCTAAGATTATTTAATAGAACAGTTTCGCACATTTTATATTCTGGTTCATACCGGCATTTTCTCCAGGCTCGCTGAAGAGTTGTTGCCGCAGTCTTCTTAGATTGTAAATTTAATTTTACATAATCTACCATATCATGGACTTCTGCCCGTTCGACATCACTCCACATAATACGTTCATTACCTTTATTATCTGTATAAATTTTCTTTCTAAATTCATTTACTTGCTTCTTAGCAAAATCTACTTCTCCATCAACAATACCAGCGTGATATTCGTGAATCTGGTATGTCAGGAAACATTTAGTTCTTTTAATAATCTTTACCATAACATTTCTTCGTGTAGTTCTACCATCCCAGGAGCTATTCCTGTTATACATAAAATTACCAACTTTAAATTTTTGATTTTCTCGTTTAATCAATTCTTGACCATTCTTTCTCATATAGTCATTTACCGAATTGTTAAGGTTCTTTTCATGATTGAACCATCTTTCCATGAGTTCATCATCGGTGATAATCGTATCAAGCCACCACTTAGGAGGTTGATAGATTGGGTTGCTGTTGAGTTCTTCGAGTGTAATGAAAGCCATCCTTTTTATATAAAAGTTTCTTTAAGCAAGTTTGCTTTTTTAAACTCTTTTTGATTTAAAATTCAGTTTTGATTTCCAGGCAAGCTTGTTTGCTTTTTTAACCTTCTTTTCATTTAAAAATCAATTTTGAAAAACAAGTTTATATTAGCAAAAACTCCGTCCAGCCAATAATCAAAAAATAATTTGTGAAAATAATTACATCAC
>JAAHTH010002271.1_pt1 | contig 15144 bp, 26 predicted proteins | sample 6116091 | NCBI WGS metagenome assembly JAAHTH01 (sample SAMN13939990, study PRJNA603662) | sponge metagenome | isolation source: marine sponge | host: Mycale hentscheli | place: New Zealand | collected 2006
GTGTTCACCCTAAAGACGCATTTGATTTTAATGAAGACGCTTATTGGGGTAGAGTAAAAGGATTGTGGACACACACTAACACTAGAACTGATAAATTTGATTGTTTCCCACAACCAGAACTTGTGGAGTTACTAAAAAGTATATAATAACTATTTAATATCCCTTCATTATAACTATGATTAATGATATGAAAAAAAATGATAAAATAGGGGACGCTATAGATTTCATTGAATATATTTCAAAAGATATGGAAAAAGAAGATTTACTCTTACTTTACAGGATAAATAACATAAAAAAAGAAAGGTTAGAAATGTTTTCTGACTTTATATACTCTTTAAACGATTTAGTGATAACTACCTACATGGGGGATGATATTACTTTAGGTGAAAATAAAGATAAACATTTTAAATGGTGTTGGGATAAAGTTATAAATTCATTTAAAATGGAGGGTGTTTATTTTTTAGAAACAAAAGAACTCTACGGATATTTTTTAATTTTTTACCAAGAGTCTTTTTATGAAGAAGAAAAAGAAGAGATTAGAGTTTCTAAAATAGGTTTGTTTTGGGAAGAACTTTTTGATTTTAATAAAACCAAAACCATGTCTGAATATGAAACTTTAATAGAAATTTATAAAATTTTTAATAAAAGTTTTATGGTAAATTAATGTTGTTAATATTTAATTTTATAGGAATAGCTATTATTCTTAATTAAAAGTTTTATGAATTTAAAAACTCTACAAATAATTAGTGATAAACTTTTGAATGAAAAAGTAATTTCTGAAAGTAATATAGAATACTACTTAATGGATAAAGATTTATCACCTGGAGACAAAGCTTCTAAAATAATAGAGGAGTTGGATTCATTGAAAAACTCTACTTTAAAATTAAGTTTTTGGGAAGAGTTTGTCAGTAAAAATGTAATAATCCCTGAAAACGGGGAAAACAATAACAAAAAGAAAAATAATTAAAATGGAAAAAGTAAATGAATTAGAAAACCTAGTACAAGCCTTTAAAGACGATTACGAAAAATTTAAAGAAAAGGGTAATAAGACAGCTGGAACAAGAGCTAGAAAAATATTACAAGAAATTAGGAACCTAGCTAAAGATACTAGAGATGAGATTAGTAACGCCAAAAAAGAAATGGTGGCCTAATGAGTGAATTTTTATTAAATAAAATTTTACTAACCATACTTATTTTATGTGTTTTAAATTGTCTTAAACACACATGGAGTTTGCTTAATGGTTTTATGGAAGAAATACCCAACAAATATGAAATATCTACTAGAGAAAGATTTTTGTTGGGCCTTTCTATATCCTATATAATTACAACTATTTTTACGGGAACGTTAATATGATAATACAAGAAAAATTAAACAACTTAAAACCATACTTTAAAGGTTTAAAAGTGGCTGACAATTATAGAATAGTTGAGTTTAACTTAAAATCTAGTTGGTTGATACAAGAAAATAGTTTTATAGAACTACAACAAAAACCAACTAAAGAATCTGGTAATGTACTATATAGTATGTTTTATTCTGATAAAAAATCTTTTGATGAGATAATTGATTTTGTTGAAGAAAAAGTTATTAACCATAATCTAGAACTAGAAGAAAAAGAAAGACTTTTAAGAGCTAAAGTTGAAGAACTTAAAAGGGTTTTTGAGGATAAGGATTTAGATGAGTTAAATAGTTTAAAATTTACAACATCAGACCAATCCCTAAAACTAGGGACAAAAATGAAATCAACAACACCACCTCCTTCGAGAATGATAAAAGAAGGTGAAGACCCAAACCTCAGACCTAAACCAGATTATTTGAATGATATGGATAATAAAAACAAAATAAAACAAAATGGGAGTACCAAAGAATTATCAACAGACAGTCAATCTAAATAAAAGAGTTGAAGCGTTAAATGATTTAACATTTTATACTTTTAAATATAAATTAAATTTAACTGAAGAAGCTGTGTCTACAATTTATGAAAATCTAGAAAGTGATGTTGTTGAAACAATTGAAGAATTTATCGGTTCAATAACATTAAATAAAAAGGGTGAAGCTTTTGGTGAAAAAACTTTTACATCTACAGATGATAAAAAAGTTAATGAAAAGTATGAAGCTTGGATAGGTAAAATAAAAGAAATGAATTTGGTTATAGATTCTGAAATTATAGAAATAAATAAAAAATCTTTTAAAGAAGAATTAGAAGAGAAAAAAATTATGGATATTTTAAATTATAAAGAAAGAGACTAAAAAGTCTCTTTTTTTATTCCTCAGAAAAAGCTCTCTCACACATCTCTTGAAAGGTGTGAATCAACCAAACAGTACCAGAAGCTAAAACACCATCCCAAAAGACAGAACTAATTTCTTTACTAATTTCAAATAAACCAAAAACATTTAAATCTTGTAACCCATAATGTAGTGTGGGTGAAAAAAATGTTAAAGACATAAAGAAACCAACCCAAGTAGGGAAACATACCATACAACTAAAAAGAACCCCAAAGAAGTTAGGATTTATTTTTTTCCAAAAATCTCTAAAACCTTCAAATATTGAGCCATATACAACTATGTTTGAAAATCCGTAAGCAATTAAAATAAATAATAAAGTGTTCATAATCTTTTGTTTTTTATAATTGTAGTGTTTTTTGTTATAAAATGGAATAGTTTAGTATCAAAACATTTCCAATTAATAAAAACTTATTTATATTTAAAATAAAAATTATTGAGTATGGGGGTTAATACTAGAGAAGAGTGGGAGTTAGAACAAGAAAAAAGAAAAATGTTACAAGACCAAATGTCCACAGAATATAAAAAAAATAAATTTATAGATGAAATTAAATCTGGTTTAGGAGAACAAATAATGAAAGAACCAAATAAACTACAACAAAAAAAAGGTTTTTGGTTTAAGATTAAAAAAATGTTAGGATGGAGTTAAAAAATTTTGTTGATTTTGCTTATTCATTAACAAACATGGATGAAGTAACAAATGGTGTATTTAAATTACCAAAAGAAATTGTGTTTGAATTAGATAAAGCTCAACACATGAGAATTGAAAAAGAGGTTTTACAACAAAAAGGTATTATAGATAAAGATATAACCTATTCTAACGATTTTGATATTCGAATATTTGATATTGCTTTTAGGTTTAAGGTAGATGAAGATTAAATTAGAAAAATACCCACAAGAACTAAGTGATTTAGAGTATATTTGTGGTGTGGATGAAGTTGGTAGGGGGTGTCTCTCTGGTCCTGTCTTTGCTGGAGCTGTCATTCTTCCAAAAGACTTTGAGTCAGATTTAATTAAAGACTCTAAAAAATTATCAGAAAAAAGAAGATTAGAAGCTTTTGAGATAATAAAAGAAAATGCTATATCTTGGTCTTACTCCTCGATATCACAAGATATTATAGATAGGGATAATATTCAAAACGCAACTTATGCAGCTATGTACCATTCAATTAAAAAACTAGATATTACACCACAACATCTTTTAGTTGATGGTAATGTTTTTAAAAATAAAACAGACATACCCCACACATGTGTAATAAAGGGTGATAATAAGTATCTATCAATAGCTGCAGCTTCAATTGTTGCTAAAGTTATTAGAGACGAATACATGACTGAAATAGATAAGTCTTACCCACAATACAATTGGAAAAACAATAAAGGTTATGGGTCTAAAGAACACATCAGTAAGATACTTAGTGAGGGTGTTACATTACATCACAGAAAGTCATTTTTAAAAAAAATACTTAGTTAAACATATTTATAATTAAAAGACCCTATGTCAATAAATTTATCTGAATTTATAAAATACATTAAAAATACGAGGTCGAAACTAATTAAGAAAGGTTACCCAAAAACATTAATTGAGGAAACTATACAAACAGTGATAAAAAATTGGGTTGATACTTCTAACCCTAGTCTAAGTAAAAAACAGATGTTTAAAATTACTCGTAATTCATTAATTAAAACAAATTTTAATCTTAATTAACGACTACTTTTTCTATATAACCTGTTATAACCTATACCGGTAATCTCATGTATTTTTTTATACCACACCTTTTTATCTGTTTTAGGTACTGAACCAAAAAATATTATGTTTTGTGTTTTGTTTTCGTAACAATATGACCTTAATTTATTATACAAACGAATAGTCTCATCTATATTTTTACAAGTAATTAAATTAAGTGTAAAACCCTCTACAACAACTTTATTGTTTAACATTAAAACTTGTTTAGGGTTTTTTTCTGTTATTTTAGGTAATAAAACGTATTTAATAATTTCGTTTAAATCTAATTTTCTATTAGCACCAGTAACAGAAAATTGTTCTTCTATGTTATATTCTGAACTACCTAAAACAACCCAATCAGGGTTTTCCATAAAAGAGTCTAATAACTTACCATACTTATCCCTAACTATAATACTTTTATCCCCCTCTTCTCTTTTTTTAATCAATAAAACATGGTAAAAAACTTCAGTTAAGATTTTATTTTTGTAAACATGTTTTTTAGAAAAACTGGTTTGGTTTTTAGCAATATTGGTAAACCTATATAAGGCATCGTGTTCCCTTGTATAGGTATATAAAGTTTTTACTTTTTTATTATTCTCAGTTAATATTATTTGGTACATACAATTACAATGTTACATATATTTACATTAAATGTCCACACTATTATAATTAATAAATGAAAGAATATTACGATATTTTAGAGTTAAAGGAAGGTTCTGACAAAAAAGAGATAAAAAAAGCTTATAGAAAGTTATCAAAAAAACACCATCCCGACCTAAACCCTAATAATAAAAAAGCTGAAGAAAAATTTAAAAAAATAGTTGAAGCTTATGAAATTTTAACGGGTAAACAAAAACCAAAAAACCAAAATCCATTTGGGGGTGGGTTTAATCAACAAACAAGACACAAAGCTAAACCTTTAAAACTAATAATTGAATTAGATATAGAAGAAATTTTTTACGGTAAAGAAAAAACAATCAATTATCTTATTAATGATACCTGTACTGAATGTAATGGTGAAGGTGGATTTGAACCCACATCTTGTAATCAATGTGGTGGGGTTGGTCACATACAACAGGGTCCATTTGCTTTTATGTGTAGTAATTGTGGTGGGGGAGGTAAACTTTATAAAAAAGTTTGTTATACATGCCAAGGAAGGGGTGTTGTTAAAAAACAAAAATCTTTAAAAATCAAAGTACCTAAAGGTGTGTCCCATGGTGAAATAATACCTGTTGTAGGGGTAGGTGATAATATTAAAGGTGGTATTACGGGTGATGTTTTTTTTAGTGTTAGAATTAAAAAACATAAAACATATCAATTAGATGGTTTAAATTTAAAAAGAAAATTAGATATCCCATTCCTAGATATTATTTTAGGTATTGAAAAAGAGTTTGATACTATCGATGGTAAAGTTAAAATAAAAGTACCAAAACTATCAGATATGAATAAAACGTTTAGGTTAAAAGGTAAAGGTTTGTTTGATTCACAAACAAATTTAGTTGGTGATATGTACGTAACTTTAAACCCTATGATACCAAAAGAGTTGAGTAATGTAGAAGAACATAAATTAAATGAATTAAAAAAACTACCTAACTTCAAGTACTAACATATTTATAGTATATGAAAAAGACGGGTAAAATAACTGAAAGAGATATTAATAGAATTGTTGAGATTATAAGAGAAAATAATGAATCAAACAATTTAAATGATGACTGGGAATGGTTTGACCAATTTAGTTTCTCTAAAGAAAAACCTAAGAAAGAAAAAACCCAAGAAGAACTAGAATCACTTAGATGGAAAAATGTTAAGAGTGGTGATGTTTTAATAATACACCCAGATGATAGGACAACCGATTTCCTTAAACCGTGTTACGCTGGTTTAAAAGCTACTATTCTAACACAACGTGATGAATTTTTTAATCTAGCAGAAACCATAAAAAGACATAATAGAATTATTATGATGGGTCACGGTTCCCCAAGTGGTTTATTTATGCCAAAAGTAGAAGGTGTAGAAGAGGATGAAAATGGTGAGTTATTCGAGTATACTGATTACACAATCAACGATTCATATGCTGATATTTTAAGACAAAAACGTACCGTATGTGTTTGGTGTAATGCTGATAGATATGTGGTACCCAATGATTTACACGGTTTTTATACAGGTATGGCTATTTCTGAACTTTGTGAAGCTGATTATTGTGATGTTAAAGGGTGTAACCCAAAACAATTGGAGGAATCAAATACCAAGTTTACAATGGGGTTAAAAGAATCTTTAAAAGTAGATGGGCCAGAGTCAGTAACCGCCTTCAAAGAAATTTACAACAACCCAGAAAACCCAATAATGGTTTATAACAGAAAAAGACTTTATTATAGATGATGAAAAAGAAAGAACTATTAAATGAAATAATGGGAGTACCTAAAGCATTAACACCTTGGGTAAATTCTATATCACAGATTATTTACGATGACGCATCAACATTAAATGAGTGGGATGAAGTGGGTCCTGTAAGTTATACTGATGAAGATGGTGAAATAGTTGAGGATGAAGCTTTAAGGATGGAAGAAAGATTTATTTCAGGTAAAAAGGTAATGGATTCATTGGTTAAAATTAACGGATTTAATACTTTAAAAGAATTTACTAGTTCTGAAATGTTTGAAAAATTCCCTTTGTGGAGACCTGAAATATCTTATAGGTTAGTAGGTATACCCAAAGAGTTATACGATAAAGAAGGTGATTCCACAATTAATGCTAGGGTTGGTTCACAAGCCGAAAAACTTAGTCAGGTTGGTAAAATAAAAGTTTTACCAAGTGTAGAAATGCATTTTGATATCATGACAGATAAGGATGACCCCATAACTAATTTAAGACAAGATTTAAATGATACAGTTGCCCATGAGTTACTACATATGTACCAAAAATTAAAACAATTGGAAACCGGTGGTGAAAGTCATTTTGGGAAAGAGGGTGTTTTAAACGCTATAGTAATGAATCCCGTACTTGAAGAGGTACAACTAGATTGGTGGAGAAAATTTTTAAATTTAGTTTATTTACATTTGTCCTTTGAAATAAACGCAAGAGTAACCCAACTCTATTATCTATTGGAAAAGAAAAACATAAACACAAAAGAAGATTTTTTAAAAGAATTACATAAAAGTTCTGTTTGGGAACAAATGAAACGTTTAGAAGATTTTAACGCTGAAGAATATGTTAACACATTTGAAATACCAGGTTTAGGTGACAACCCTTTTGAAATGTTAAACGCCTTGATGAATAAGGCGGACCTAGCATCCAAAGGTGTTGACACTAGGTCTAAGGAAAGGGCATTAAAATCGTTGGTAGATTTGTGGGACACAGCTTTAGCGATAGGTAACAAAGGTTTAAAACAAATGGGAATGAATGTGGATATGGAGAAAGTACCACCAAACGTTAAAAAGAACCCAATTAAGTTTTTTAAGTTTTTTGAAAAAAGGTTTCATAAAAAAGCTGAAAAGTGGAAAAGAAAATTATATAGAATAGGCGCTTTATTATTACAAGACAAAGAAGAGGCTTTACAAAAAAATAAATAAGACCTATATTTATTCAATAATTATAAAATCAAAAAAATATTAAAATGATTGAAAAAGGAAGTAAAGTAAAAGTTCATTACACAGGAAAATTAAACGACAATGAGATTTTTGACTCATCTAAAGATAAAGAACCATTAGAGTTTACTGTTGGTGAAGGTCAATTAATCCCAGGTTTCGAAAACGGTGTTATGGGTTTAAATACAGGTGATAAAAAAACTATTGAATTAGAACCCGCACAAGCTTACGGTGATGTAAGAGAGGATTTGATTAACGAGGTACCAAAAGAAAATTTACCTGAAGGGGTAGAGGTTGGTCAATCTTTACAAGCACAAACTGAACAAGGACCAGTAATGGTTAGAGTTGTTGAGTTAAACGAAACTGTTGGTAAAGTTGACGCTAATCACCCATTGGCCGGTAAAAAACTAATTTTTGACCTAGAAGTAGTTGAAGTTGGTTAATCACTAAAAAAATTTAATTAAAAAAAGAAGTCCGATGTATTTTTATATCGGATTTTTTTGTTTATAATTGTTGTACTATGGTTTTAACAGAAGAAGAAAAATTAATATTGATGGATTCGATATTAGATAATATTAAGTCAGGTGGTGATGGTGTCTTAATTTCAGAAGAAGAGTACGATTGGATTCTTAATTACTTAATAAATAATAATGAAAGGTATGAAGACTGTGCCTTATTTAGGGATAATAAAAATAAAATTGTTGGTGACATAGACACATGTTTATAAAAATAAAAGTATGGGATATAAATTAGGTGATAAAGTTAAATGGTTAGGTAATCCTTATACCATTATGGAGATAACAAATAAAGGGGTTATATTAAAACAAGAATTCAGTATTGGTATAACTTTAAAATCAGCTGTACCATTAAACGAAATAACGTTCATTAATTCTTGACAAAAAAAGTATTAGTACTATATTTATTAACGTAATTTAGGTACAAATAGGTTCACCGAATGGGAACTTATAATAAAAATAATAGTTAAAATAAATTTTAGAATTATGACTTATTTAAAAGAAATAGAAAACGGCTTAGCGCCAAGAATAACATCACCTTTTGACATCCTTGTCAGAAATTTTTTCGATACAGAATCACCCTTTCACCCATTACAATCAATTAAACTTAAACATCCCGTTGATGTTTATGAAGATGAAGAAGGTCTTCATTTAGAAGTTGCTTGTACGGGTATAACAAAAAAAGAAGTCAACATCAATATAGAAGGAGACATCTTAAGAGTTAGTTATACTAAATCAGATGAAAAACATGATGATAGAGAATATCATTATTCAGGTATAGCTAAAAGGTCTTTCAACTTTGGGTATAAAGTAAACAACAAGTTTAGTTTATCTAGTGTTGAAGCAGAAATGAATAACGGGTTGTTAGAAATAACAATACCATACTCACCACATGTGGTAGTAAAACCAAAAACAATTACAATCAAGTAAAAATAAACTGTACCTAAAAACATTAAAAAGTCTAATAGCATTTTGCCGTTAGACTTTTTTCTTTTATATTTGTATAAATTAAAGAAATATGAAAAAAATTTGGAAAATATATTTTAAGTTATTAATTATAACTTTATTGATTGGGTTTACAATAAACCTAACATCTTGCTCAACACCAAAAAAGGCAAAACCTTGTTCACAATGCCCTTCTTATACAATGAAGATACCGTATGTGGATACAATAACATTCGATGAGATACACGACCACATCTATTTAAATGAACAACATTATTGTCTTTATATTGAATCATTTACAACAATTGAAACTGACACAATTTATTTAGAATTTTACTATGAGACTAACTAATATAGAAATAAAAGATATTCATCGTGGTCTATATCGTGATGATATAAATACAAATTCTAAACTTTTAGTATTAAATCTTGAAGAGGGTGAACCAATCATTATATTGTTAGGGGTTGGTAGAAGACGCTTTCCAACACGACATGATTGTACGTTAGAAACACAAGTACCATTAAGTTACTTACACCAAGCCCATATTGCTATAACTTATGATTATTTGTTAAGAGATTTTAATATAGTAAAACATAGATTTGCCGCCGATAATACAAAATTTAATTCAATTAATGGAGTTAATAGATTATTGTTACAACAATTTTTAAATATGGGGTTTGGTAGATATGATGTACATTCTATTATTAATAAAATTTGTGAATGTTTTAATTTAACCACTGACGAATCTATTTTCTTCACTAGAAGTTTACCTTTTGGTTGTACTAGACATGATTTACATATAAATGGTGAAAATAGTACAGACGCAACAAGATGTATAGGTGAAGGTATAGACACTATCACCCCCATTAAAATAAACATAAATCACATTTTTTCGGATTAACTTTAATTTTTTTCTTAATATTTATTTATATGGGTTTAGAAAAAAACATTAAAAAGGTAACAAAAGAAATTTTATCAGAAGAATTTTTATTAAAAGAGATTGGTGGTGAGGTTGATGGTATTGAATATGATGAGAATACTTATTATGGTTTTCCATCACCTGAAATAGAAACTGACCCTACCCAAGGGATAGTTGCCCCATCAAAAAAGGTTATTAGTAATGTATGTAAAAGAACACAAATCTGTAGTGAACAAGGACCTATAACATTTGGTCAACTAGAATTATTAGTAAAATCAGCACAAAAAAGAAAATTTGGTATAAACGTTGGTGAAGGTCTTTATAAATCATTTATAAGATTATTACCATGGTTTATCCCACAAATCGCTATAGCAGCATTTTTAGGTAGTGGTGTTAGAGCTTCTAATAAAATTATTAAACCCGCTTTAGAGACTACTAAAGGATATAAAAGATGGTGGGGTAAAGCCGTTAAAAATGTAATGGATTTGGCTGAGGGTGAGTTACCAACAACAGACCCACTTAGTAAAATATTTTTTATAAGTGATGGTATTTTAGAAATGTTAAATGAAAATACTAGACTAAAATTCACTAGATATATATCTGAATTAGCGGCATCAAAACCTAAAGATGAACCTGTACCAGATTTTTTTGTAGAAAACGAACTTAGGGGTTATTTAAATGCCAAATTTTTAATCAATCCACCACTACAACCAGTATCTTAATTTATTATTATTTTCAATTATTTTTGGGTCGCGTATTGACAAACCACTATTTGTTTACTATAATTGATGAACGTTTAAGAAAATAAACTAAAAAAAAGAAATTATGTCAAGATTAATGGAAACTTTACAAACAGATAACACAACCACTAAAAATGGGATGACAACTAGTTCATCTTCTTTGAATGAGTGTGTGAATCTGTTTTTCTCTATCGGAGCGATGAGAGGAAAGAACAAAGAGAAAGTTATCTCTATGTTTTCAAAAGCTTTCAATGAAGACCCAAGAACCGCAATGAGAATCCTTTTTTGGTCGAGAGACGTAAGAGGTGGAGCTGGAGAAAGACAAATCTTTAGAGATGTCGTTAATTATCTAGTAACAAATAACCCTCAAGCGGTTAAGGTTAACCTTGATTTGATTCCTGAGTATGGAAGATGGGATGACGTTCACGGACTATTCGGAACTGAATTAGAAGGTGACGCCGTTTCACTTCTTGTACAAGGGTTGAAGAACGCAAATGGTTTAGCAGCAAAGTGGATGCCAAGAAAAGGTTTAGTATTTAATAAAGTACGTAAATCTTTAAAGGTAACACCTAAAGAGTTAAGGAAACTAATTGTTTCATTATCTAATACTGTTGAACAAAAAATGTGTTCAAAAAAGTGGGATGAGATAGAATACCCAAAGACACCATCTTTGGCAATGTCAAGATACATGAAATCGTTTGGTCGTAATGACTATGAAAGGTTTTCAGAATTTGTCCAATCTTTGAAAAAAGGTGAGGTAAAAGTTAACGCGGGAGCTCTGTATCCATACGACATTACTAAAAGTCTTAGACTAGGTGACAACCAAGATTTGTCTAACGAACAATGGAAAGCACTCCCAAATTACATGGAAGGTTCGGATGAACTTATTTTACCAATGGTAGATGTATCAGGTTCTATGAGTTGTTCAGCGGGTAATAACCCAAACCTTACCTGTATGGAAGTGGCTATTTCTTTGGGTATCTATATCTCAGAAAGAAATGAAGGAGCATTCAAAGATATGTTCATGACATTTTCTTCTAACCCACAAATACAAAAGTTGTTAGGTCCTTTAAGTGACCGATACAAACAACTAGAAAGAGCTGAATGGGGAATGTCTACAGACTTAGAGGCGTCATTTAAGACACTTCTAAACCAAGCGGTTAAATTCAACATACCACAGAATGAGATGCCAACAAAGGTATTAATTCTATCGGACATGGAATTTAATGACGCGACTAGTAGAGACTTTAGGTGGGGTCACGACAATGAGTCTACTTGGAACCCATCAGCAATGTCTATGATTGATGAGATGTTCACTAAGGCGGGATATGTAAGACCTGGAATTATATTCTGGAACATAAACGCGAATGGTGGTAACTTCCCAGCGAGTTTCGATGAGTCGGGAACAGCACTTGTTAGTGGATTTTCTCCATCAATTATGAAGTCAATAATTTCTAACCCTAACAGTTTAACACCTGTTAACATTATGAAAGAAACTGTTGACTCAACAAGATACGAATTAGTAACGGTCTAGAACCCATAGGGAATGAAAGATACTCGGTATCTAGACAGTTAAAGTTCTTTGAAATATTGTGATATTAAGGAATAACTGCGGCAACTATTAAAATTAGATAAAAGCGAAAAAAGAGGGCTTTGTTAACCCACCAACCAATTAAGAGTTGGTTTAAGTGACAAAAATTATTCTGATATCACAAAATTTAAACGTGTAAAACGAATGGATTCTGCAACCTATAACTTCAAAAATAGAAAGTAGAAACGGTTTTATTCTCCCTTTACCTAAACGAACATAAAGGGGGTGACCATAGGTAAGTTTAAACGTGAGATAATCTCACACTTAAGGTCATAAAACATACCTCTTGGTTTTGTCTCAAGTAAAATAAAGACACTCAGTGGGGCTGAGTTAACACTCTACCGTATCTACAGTGGTTACGAAAAATAAATACTGAACACCATTCCGACACGAATAAATTAAGGGGAAGATATTTTTATCAACCCCTTTTTTTATTTAAAAAAAATTACTATATTTGTTTAAGTAAAATTAAAAACTATAATTAGGTAATATTGACAATTTTAACTATATTTATTTAATGAAAAAGTGCTGTGGTGAGTGCCCTTGGAAAGTTAGAAACAAAAATAACGATTCATTTATCGAACACTCAAAAAAATTTATTAAAAAACATAATTGTCATATGATATCACCTGATTTAACGGGTGGTGTTTGGGAAATAAAAGAAAAATACCAATGCGTTGGTAATAAAAAATTTTTAAGTCATGAGTAAAATTGAAGATGTTTTATATGAAGCCCATCATCTTGGGTTAAGAGATAAGGTTTTAAAAGAAGTAACTAAAAGTAGAGGTAAAGATAAAAACAAACACAAACCCCTATCCGAATTATACGAAAAAGCTTTTAACAAATTTAAAAAGTAAGACAACAAAAGTTACAACCCCCTTTTTTAGGGGGTTTTTTTATGCCTAAATAATTACCACTACACCATCTAAGTGTTTATACTAAAACACTCTAAGTCACAACCCCTATTTTAAGCTTTTAGAGCTTTCATTTTTTACACCTTTCATAGTAATAGTAGTATCTATGTGATGTAACAAATTATTAAAATTAAAAAATAAAAAAAAATGAAAAAACAAATTACAAAAATCCTATTAGGTGTTTCACTATTAACTGGTGGACAAGTGTTAAGTCAAAGTGACATTACACAAAAAGAAACTTTCGGGTTAGAATTGATTTCCCACAACAACACAGATTTATTCAAAGTTAAAATTTACCCAAACCCGTCCTTTATAGCTACAGTAAAAATGGTTTGGCCAGATTGGGCAGAAGTAACGGAGGTTAAAATGTTTAATACAAATTATAACCAAGAAAGAACTATTGAAGTTGAAGAAGGAAAAAGGAGAATAATGGTTTCAGGATTGGATGAAGGAACTTACGTAGTTAAATTCTTGATGAAAAACTTAACCCTTGGAACTAGGAAAATAAAAGTTATTAATTAATAATAAAAATTAAAAAAAAATGAAAACAACAGTAATTAACATAGTAATATTAATGATGTCAGTTTTATTGACTAACACATTAAACGCTCAATCAGTATGGGCAACAGCAGAATCAATCGAAACAGTAACTCAAAACGAAGAATTTCAATACCTACAAGCACACTTAGGTATTGAAGTAACACAACCATTAAGTAATTCAAGACAATCTAAACTACAAAAAGTTTATGAGTTTTCTTGTAACTGTGATGAAGTAGAGTTATACGCTTCGATGCATAAAGTAAATGGTCTTTCAGGTATTGAATACGGACCTAAGTATGAAACTTTAAACGAACCAGATGATTATTCTTTATACCAAAATTATAATAACAACACCACATCTAGTTGGCATTTAGATTTAATATGGGCACAAGCAGCTTGGGACGTAACACACGGTACCGTACCTGTAGCTATCTCAGACCAAAACTACTTTGTAAACCATGAAGATTTAGCTGGGAAGATATTACATTATGACACAACAAACACCTCATCACAAGGACATGGTACCGCAGTAGCAACGTTGGCTGGTGGTAACACTAACAATGGTCAAATGTTAAGTAGTGTCGGTTATGACACAAAATTAGGTTTGTATCGAATGAATTATAATGAAGTATTACAGGCAGCATATGATGGTTATAAAGTAATTAATATGAGTTGGACAAGTGGGTGTAACTATAGTCAGTATTTAGATGACGCACTTCATGAAGTTTATGGTTTAGGTGTATTTCTAGTAGCTTCAGCAGGAAACGGGTCAACTTGTGGTGGACCAACTGAGTTAGTTTACCCATCTGCTTACGATGTTGTGTTTTCAGTGTCATCTGTAGATCATAACGATTCACATGACAATGGTGGGAATACACACCAACACAACTCAACAGTAGATTTAACTGCACCAGGTTATAATGTACCACTAACGGCAGCACCTGGTTGGGCTTTATTTGGGAGTGGTACCTCTTACGCTTCACCTATTGTAGCTGGAACTGCTGGACTTATTATATCAGCTTATCCAGGTATTACACCTAATGAAATTAAAGACTTGTTACAATCAACCTCTACTAACATAGACTCACAAAACCCAAATTATATTGGTATGTTGGGTTCTGGAAGACTTAACGCAGGGTTAGCGGTAAAAACGGCTTTAGCTAACTACTATTGGTCACAGAATACTAACCCAATTAACCCAATAGACGAACCAGTAGTAGGTGTTGATTTAGATGTATTATCAGATGGTAATAATGGTCATGGTAATGATGAAGGTGGATTTGACCCTTCTAACCCTGGTCAAGGTAACGGAAACAACGGTAATAACGGAAACGGAAGGCCTAATATTGATAATAATACAACCAATCACAAATCATCTATAATAATAGATGGTA
>JAAHTH010002277.1_pt1 | contig 15112 bp, 27 predicted proteins | sample 6116091 | NCBI WGS metagenome assembly JAAHTH01 (sample SAMN13939990, study PRJNA603662) | sponge metagenome | isolation source: marine sponge | host: Mycale hentscheli | place: New Zealand | collected 2006
CACTAAATACCCTTAAATACAGAACGAATTTTTAATTTTTTTGAAAACTGTTTTCAATTCTATTTCTATAGGGACTTTTTTTATTTTTGTAAAATCTGTCTAATATTAAGGTTATTTGCGTATTTTCAAATATTTTAAAGGGTTTTGATTCATGTATTAAATTTGATTTTATTTTCTATGAAAGTATTAAAATATGGATCAAAATTCTTATACTGTCACGAATCTACCAAATAATACTCCTAAAATTGCCATCAAATGGATTGGAAAACTACAAGAGGAAGTAGAATATCTCAAGGAGGATAATAGTAAACTAGAGAGCATGGATTATTTACGTAAACTAGCTATGACTCAACTAAAAAAGGATAATCAAAAACTCAAAGCAGAAAATAAGCTTTCGAAATCATCTATGTTTGAATCAATTGAGAATCTCTTAGATAATGTAAATGAACTAAAAATTGAGATTGATAAACTAAAAGAAGAAAACAAAAAACTCAAAGAAGATCTTAAATTATTTGGTGAATATTATTAAGAGATCATATTAAATTTTGATACCACACAGAAGCATTAGAATCCAAAAAAAGAGCTTTATTAATTTCCCCTATTGCCGACATGCCTTTTTTATGATTAAGGACATATAAACAATCATGAAAATATTTATTTTTATTTATTTTTTGTGCTTTCATAACTCTTTCCAACATATGATGACCAGTTGTTTGAAAAATAAAACGACCCTTCCATGTATCATAAATTTCCATTTTACTTTTTTCCAGATAACTTCTTTTACATTCTTTAATGATATCAAGAAATATTATTTGTCCACTATGTGATCCCATAACCGCATTGTAGGGTAATTTTTTTTCATCATTAGACCAATGAACAAAAAATAAATTATTTTTAAAGACTTCATTTAAATTATTGATTGGACGAATATCACAATCAATATACAGTCCTCCAAATTTATAAAGAATACAGTATCTAATGAAATCAGCTTTTTGAATTGGATATCTAAAACTGTTCCAAAGATCAATATAGTTTGGAAATTCATGATGTACCAATTCATCACATTCCTTAAGTCCCCACATTTTGTATTCAATGCCATGGGTCTTACAAAATTCTTGGGTTGCCTTAACATTGTCTATGTAGTTTGGTATTTTTTCTAATGGGATTCCATCATTGAAAATACCATAGATTTGATGAATTGTTTTATTCATATTTAATAAGACTCATTAAATTAAATCGGACCATTTAACATTCAAAAATAAAATGTTTCTTTTAATAAATGCCTAAAAAGAAAGGATCTTCAAGAAAACCTACGCAACAAGAATCCAAATATCCAAAAATAACAATTCTAACGCCAATTTATAATCGCACTCGATGGTTACCTTTAATGATCGCTAATGTATGTAGTTTTGATTATGTTAAAAAGGATTTAACATGGTTTATCTTGGATTCAAAGGATGGTGATGAAGAAATTAAACTATTTAATTCACCTGAAGAAATACAATTGATAAAAGATACAATTGCTCCTATAAAATTAATTTATGAATATATCCCTCGAAAAATGACAATCGCAGAGAAAAGAAATTATTTGGTTAAAAATTCACCAACTAATTGGTGGGCGAACATGGACAGCGATGATTTGTATATGGAATCATATTTACAATATTCAATTGATAAAATGAAGGCAGAAAAAAAAGAACTCTGTGGATCAAAACAGATGTTGTTTGTTTACCCTCATCATGATTATCAAATATCAGCGATTGAATGTCCTGCAAATAGGCAGGCACATGAAGCTACTATGATAGGTACAAAAAAATATGTAAGATCAATGAGTGGATTTAGTCGTAATGATACCAAGGGTGAAGGAGCATCTTTAATTGATGGGAATGAGATGAATGTTTGTATGACTCAGTGTATGTACCAAATGATCTGCGTGTGCCATAATCGCAATACATGTTGTAAAGACCAATTCTTAGAAAAAAAATGCCCTGAGGCAACATTCGAAGGATTGAAATTCGATATTTTAAGAGATTTAATGAAAGAGGAAGTAGAAGGTGGTTATGAAAATTTATCTGAATTCAGCGCAGCTCCGCAACCTGAGCCAGAGCCTGATTTAAAATAAATTAAATAAATATTATCAATAGTAAATGGATCAAATATTAGCAGATATAAAAAAATTAATTGAAGAGGGAGATGAGGACCAAGTTATGGAGTTTGCCGAGATATTGATGTGGCAAAATAAGAGATTGATTGCTGATAATAAACAGCTAGCGATGAAATGTCAGCAATTTATACATGATACACAATTTGAACCAGAACCAGAACCTGAATACAGAGGGACTGAAAAAATTGAATTTCGAGAAGGTGTTACCGAGGAAGAATTCTTTGCTCAAAGAAGTTCAAAATAATCGTATTTAATTTATCTTTTTTTTTTATTGTAAATATTAAATGAACAAATCTCATCCAAAAAAGGATCTTCTAAATTTCATTAATATTTATAACATACCAATTGAGGAGCCAAATGATATTCCAAAATTAATTCTTGGAGTAAAAATTTTTAATTATTTAGAGGAAGTCGTTAATCTCGAATGGTCCGAAGAATACCCTGAGATTTTTAAAGGATCCGATTTAATTGCCTATTTAGAACGACCAAAATTCAACTCAGAATTAAATTACAAAGATCGCCAAGAGATGATCCATTCTGCCAAGATAATATTACATTATTGTCGTTCAGGTTTTTTATTAGGGAACACTAAATTTAAATCTTATGACGAAATTTATGATTTGGCTGCTAAAGTAGCTCTCCATTGTGATATACCAACATGTCGTCGTGCAATCACAGAATTTAATCTGGATGGAAAATTAAGAAATAAATTTGAAATCAAATTATCCGAAAAATGCAAGAAGGAATTAGATCAAAAAAATATTAACAAATGTGAGTTAACGAACACTTTTAAATATCAAAAAGGAATTTATAAATTATCGTTTGACTGAGTTTCATAAATTAAATCTAAGACATACAATATAATGAAAGTCGCTTTTCTAGTACCATCAACCTCAAATAAAAGAGATTGGAAAACTGCTGAACAAACACACCTTTGGGAGCTCTTGTGTTCAAGTCTAGAACATTATACTCCTTGTCACGAAATTAAATTATTTGTGGGATATGATGAGGATGATGCCGTTTATTCAAAGGAACAAGAAAGATTAAAATTTCATTCTGTCTTCATGAATTTTGAAATTGAATTCTTCCCAATGACAGAAGATACCAAAGGGAAACCAACCGTAATCTGGAATCGTTTAGGTGAGGAAGCGATCAAACAAGATTATGAATATTTTAAATTATTAGGTGACGACATTAAGATGCCTAATGACACTGGCTGGTTAGGATGTTTCCTAAACAAATTGAAAAAAAATAATAACATAGGATGGGTCGCTGGTTGGTCAAACAATAATCAGATACCAACTCAGTTTTTAGTTCATAAAACACATTATGATATTTTTGGTTTTTTTTATCCGACTGAGATTCCTAACTGGGGATGCGACAATTGGCTTGCTGAAATTTATCCAGATAAATTTAAGTTTTGGTTAAAATCATTTCCTTTATTAAATCTAGGTGGTGAACCAAGATATGAAATTAGTTTCAATGAAAATTTTATAAAAGCAATTTTAAGAAGATACAAACCAAAATTTAATTCGTATTTAAATAAAATCTAAAAAATATTTGATCTTATTATAAATGCCCATTAATTTTGATTTACAGGAAATTAAAAATCGTTTTGATTGTAATATTTATTTTGAAACTGGTTTATGGGATGTAACGACTGATGAGACATCATTTTGTATTGCAATGAAAATGGATTTTGATAAATGTTACTCTGTAGAAATTAATCCAGACTTTGTTTCAAAAGCAAATAATAAATTTCAAGATGAATTCAAACAAAATAAAATGAATATATTTCAAGGTGATTCTTCAAGATTAAAAGAATATTTAGATAGTATTGATTTTAAAGATACTGATAGAATTATATTTTTTCTTGATTCACATGGTAGTGGATATGGTTGTCCTCTTATCGAAGAATTAACCGCAATTAAAAACATGAATTTTAAAAGACCACCAATACTAATTTTAGATGATGTCAGAATTATTAGAGATTGTGTGTGGAGTGATAGAAGATATAATGGAGACAATTTTGAAGATATTTTACGACACAAAATAAAAGAGATAAATGAATCATACCAATTTTCATATTTAGATGGACACATAAAAGATGATTGTTTAATTGCGAGTTGTTAAATTACTTTAAATAAAATTTAATCTAATTTTAGAATAATGAAGCCCTTGGAAGTTGTTTTAAAGAGATTACAAAATCTTGAATATAAAATTAAAAAATTAGAAAGGGAGGTAGAACATCTCAAAAAAGAAAATACAACCTTGAATGCGGAGCTTGATACAATTAAAAAACCTGAAAAGGAAACTGATGAAATTTCGGCTGGTTGGTTTACTTGGTAAATTATTTTCTAATCATTATTAAGATGGATAATTTGAAAAATGATTTGGAAGAGATCTTTGAAATTTTGTATGAACAGAATAAATTAAAACTAGCAGAACTGATCCAAAGAATGTATCTTATTCTTGAGGAAGCTTACGATGATGATGATTTTGAATATGAATCAGAAACTGAATCAGATGAATATTATGATAATTATGTAGAGACCGATGAGGAATTAGAAATCCAAGTTGATGATAATGGCTTTCTCGCTTTAAGGTAATAAATTTGATTTGCCCATTGAGAGTATCAAAAAACAAAAAAAACAATATGTCTTTCAATTGGAAAAAGATGTATCAAAAATCTTTCGCAGAAAAGAAAGTTCTTAAAAAAGAAATTCAAGAACTAAAAGAAGAGAATGAGAAACTGAAAGCAGAGCAGTTTGACAATATGGAAGAACTCGCTAAAAGCGAGGGAATGTGTTTAGTTGATATTGAAATAATGGATAGACTGATTGATTATGAAGAAGAGAACAAGAAAAGTCTAGGTTATTAAATTTGATTTTAGCCATTTAAAAATTAAAATAAATCAATAGTATATAAAATGCCTGTTGTTGCTCCTGGTTCGGATTGGGATTTACATGGGTGCATAAGGTCTGCTGGATATACTTGGTGTGATATACTACATCAATGTGTTAGGATTTGGGAGGAATCATGTAACTATCCAAAAAATTGTTTGACTTGGAATGATGGCTGTAATACTTGTCAGCTAATTGATGGAGAGATAGGAGCATGTACTGAGATGGCTTGCTTCAGAATGTCTACTCCTTATTGCTCAGTGCCTGCGCCAGAGGTAGGAATTGAACCATGGTTGATGAAACCTCAGATCGACCCTATGCCTCCAGTGATAAATCCGTTTCTTGGAGACGGACATTAATAATATAATAGTTATTATATGGATATTTTTAAAGAACTCCCATTTGATCTTCAAAAAGTGATATATGAGAAGTATGAAACAGAAAAATGCCTACAAAAAATTCAATCAATACAAGAAGATAATTATGTAGAAGTAATGGATCAATTTAAGATTTTTAATTCTACATTTTATCATGATAATTGTGGTTGGTGTTGGGACTTATTATTTTTTACTCTTCGATATGAAAAGAGAATGGATGATAATTTACCTTCGTTTATTTAGTAGATTTTTTTTATGAATATTATGTAAATATGAATACAATTGGTGACTTTGGAAAAATATATAAATTAACATCATTAGATCCTAACAACAATAAAGTTTATATTGGTTCAACTAGTCTTTTTTATTTTTCGATTAGATTATGTCAACATAGGAAAAATTTTAAAGATGGTCAAAATTATCAAGGCATTTTTAATGATGAAGGAAAATGTAAATCTGAAATCATAGATGTTGTTGAAAAAAATGATCATTTCAAAAACAACTTAAAAAAAATGGAGAGATATCATATAAGTAATCACATGAATACAATTAATATTCGAAAACCTTGTTATTATGATAAGGATGAACAAAAAGAGTGTAGAAAAAATGCTGTAAAGAGATATCAATCTTCAGAAAAAGGTAAAATTGCAATGCAAAAATCAATCTACAACAAAAAAATTAAAGATTTAAATTCAAAATTAGAACTTCAAGCCCAAGAATTAAATAAATATTTACATGAAGAATCGCTTTCATATAAACCAAAAACAAAAACTGAAATTATCCGTAAAGAAAGACTAACTGGTATTATTAAAGATCATAATAAGGAGTTGGAAAAATTAAAAATTGAGAGAAATAATTTACTTCTTTCTAGGTGCGATGAATAAACCATTTAATGGATCGTCAAAATGCCACATTTTTAATTTATGTAAGATAAATGCCATTAATATTATAAATTCATTTTCTTCAAGACTAAGTAATTTTCTTGTAAAATAAATTCGATCTTTTAAAATTTGTAAACATCGAAAAGCAGCAGAATAAATCGTCCACTTACCATCACGCAATGCTTCAACTAAAATATTTTCAGCATGATTTTTATAACCATCAACCGTTTTTCTTTTTGTAACTGGTACTGAAGCAACAATTTTACCTTCTACAAAACATAAGATCGAACCATTTGAACCAACAAAGACACCCATTTTTTAATTATTCTATAACAATGAATAATATAAATCAAATTTAGCATATTAAAGTTATGGTTCTGGCGGTGATTCAGGCTCTGATTCTGGCTCAGGCTCTGATTCTGGTTCTGGCTCAGGCTTAGGCTTAGGCTTAGGTTCAGGCTCTGCCGAAGGTTCATTTTCATGTTCACTTTTATATGGTTTTATTTCTTTTAAACCGTTACAGATAATTGGCTTCCTTACATTAGGATATTTACCATCAAATTTTTTATTAAACATCCCAATGATATCTAAATCAATATTTGGTGATGATTCCAGTAAATTATCATACTCAGCACGACATACTTTTAAAAAATCTCTACAAGGTTTCCTTTTTCGATCTTGTAATGATAATTCAATTTCAATATTTCTTGATAATTTTGACCATGCGAGTGCTGCTATTCGATGACCTTCATAAATTTCCGCATATTTTAAAAAAGCAAGGATTGTTCCTAAAATACCACAAGCAATATTCAAAGTACCCACTCCTGCGCTGAAACCATGTTGGAAATTTTCAGGAACATAAGAATCAGTAGCAAAGTTAGCAGTTCCTGTTAATGTTGATAACACAATAATTGGAATTTGTAAGTGATGATATTTTTTACGATATTTTCTTGTGCTAAAATTATGGAGATAAGAAAAGCACATTGAAATTTCTGCCCACTCACTTAATAATTCTTCAATCTCATCTGACCAACATTCAATCTCATCAGGAAGTTCTCTTGGTGTTTTCAAATCCATTTATCAAATAATTATATTTTATTTTTTTTGCTTTAATTTTCTAACTTTATCAGCGAGATCTTTATCGGCTCTACCCCATGTTCCTGGAGCCTTTACAGCGAATGAGTACACACGAGCCATCGCCCACGCACCAGCAGATAACTTTTTACCAGGACCCCCCTTGACTCCTTTAACATTTCTAACAGATTGAGGATTATTTTTATGAGCTGCCAATCCTCTGTCATATACTTCATCAAGGATCCTCATTGGTATTCCAGTCTTTTTAGAAATATCTTTTTTTGAATTAGCTTGATTCAAAGGTTGTCCATACTTTTTATTGAATTTTTGCTTGTTTGTACTCATCTTTTAATTATGTTTAGATTAAATATACATGTCATCAAAACCCAAAAAAGTTGTTATCAAGAAATCTTCGAAGGCTGGAAAAAAGTTACAAGCGACTTTTTCTTATCCCGGAACAACCAGAACCAAAACCACACATTTTGGAAGTGCTGGAATGGACGATTACACAAAAACCAAAGATAAAGAACAACGGTCAAGATACCTAGCACGGCATCGTCGAAGAGAGAATTGGAACGATCCTGTTTCGGCTGGAGCTTTATCACGGTGGATTCTTTGGAACAAGGAGACAAAGACAGCATCAATCAGTGATTATAAGAAAAGATTTAATTTAAAATAAATTTTTAAAATATTTCATAGATCATAAAAATGAGTGATTATGGAAGTCCTGTTAAAACTGAAGAACCAGCACCAGCACCAGCACCAGCACCAGCACCAGCAAAGAAAAAAAGGGAGGGAGTTAAGATGACTGATAAACAAAAAGCAGATTTAACAAAACACATGGCAAAGGTTGGTAAGAATATGTCTGCTAGTGAAAAGAAGTCGCACCGTATGAAAATGATGGGACGCATGAGAAAAGGTATGTCTGTAAACAAGGCTCACAAAGATATTACTAAATAATACGGTTGATTCATAATTATAAAAAAATCTAGTCTTTATAATAATGAATGAATCTCAAAAAAAATTAGACCGTCGGATCTACATGCGTGAGTACATGAGGCGTAGAGCTCTCAAACAAAAGAGAAAATTTCCTTCTAACCCAAGGTTAAATCCCAATCTTTACAAAGGAGATATGATTGAAGGGATGGTTCAATTCAAATATGGACTCTATAAAATATATTTTGATTAAATTAGTCTATCTTACAAATATTAATCATCTATCGAGCTAAACGATAGACACTATCTTTATTTTTTACGACTCTATATGACGCAAACATATAGAATTATTTTGATTATAATTACTTATCTTCAGTAGTCTCTTTAATTAAGGCATCTTTAAAGAATTTTAATTGTGATTCATGTTGATTTGATTTTGATTGTTCGCGATCTTCAAAGTATTTCCTTTGAGATTCCAATTTGCCTTCCAACTCCGCAATCCTTTTTTCTGAATCTCTTTTATATTCATCCCTTTCCCTGACCATGTCGTAATATTCTTTTTCTGTGATGGCTGTTTCCCTAAGTTCTTCAATTTCATTTTGTGCTTCTTTTAATTCTTCAACGTGAGCACGGACCATGGTATCCATGTATCTGTAATCAAACTTATCAACAAAATCTGGATTATCATTGGGATCTAAGCGATCTGTATTGATTCTCAAGCCTGATAAAAACATAGTAAAAAGTAATTGATCAAAACAACGTAGCAGTGAACCTTCCTTCCATGTAGTATTATTCTTCTTGTATGATTTCAATGTAGTTTCTGGAATATTAGGAATTAATAACTTTAATAAATCTGCCTTGTTTGTCTTCTTGAATTTCTTACCCATATCAATGCGAGATAATAATAATTTACAAAAGTTTTGTAATTGTTGTTCTTCATTTGTAAACTCACTCATTATACCACTTTAATAGATTATCTTTATATCCCTTTATTTTTCTAGAAAATTAAGTTAAATAGTCAATTTGAATCAATTATGAATCAATAATATCAAAAACCCTTAATGATTTTCAAAAATAGCCCAAAACCCTTAAATCTAGACGCATGTTGACAAAAAAAATAAAAGTCTCCCTAGAGGAGCTTTTCAAAACACTTTTGTCAAAATTTCAAAAAGTGGTCTAATATTAAGGGTTATGAGCCATTTTGAAAAACAATTAAGGGTTTTTAAGATTTTGGATAATTACATAGAGATTTTAAATGATTCATGACTTGGATGTAATCATTTTCAGGTATTTTTTGTCTATTATCATAAATTAATTCACTGATTGATAAAATATGGAGATCATTTTTTGATTTACTCTTTACAATTTTTGATTTTTTCACTGGATTTTGAAGTCTGTAAATTTTATTTGCTTGCATTTGTTCTCCCATCCATTTTTCATAAGAACAAATGTCGCGATCCATTATCTAATTATCTCACATTTTATTTTTGGGTAAATCCATTACTTACTTTTTTTTTTTGGTGCAGTATCAAAAATATCTGATTCTTTAATTTTCTTTTCTTTTGTGATAGATTCAAGTACTTTTAAATTATCATGATGAGAATAACAATTTTGTGATTTACATTTACTTGTTTCAGAAGTATCTTTAACATTATATCGGGTCTTTTTATATTTCTTTGCCATTCTACTCTTACTATATTTAATTTAGTATGTAAAATATTTTTATTGAGTGATATTATAAATAATGAGCCTTCTGATTACATCTTCAAAACAACCACGTGTGGGGGGGACTATTGATATCGGTATAGAAAAACCGTTTAATTATATCAATAATTTTCAAAATCCTGTAAAGATCCCTAAGAATTCAGAAATAGCAGTTGAATCTGTAAAAATAAATCGCCAACCTCGTATCCAATCTAAAGATAAAACAATTTTAGGATGGTTTGGAAAACGTTTTCATCAAACATCTGGTTCCAGTGTTTCTGAGACTGCAGAATATATTATTCCAAATATTTATCCACTAAATAAAGATTCATCATCACCTATTGAATTTGCCGATCAATTAAAAAATATCTTTAATGACATGTATAGTTATCATCCTGAATTTAATGCGACTAAAACTGTAGTGAATCTTTCTTATACAACAGCAGGTGCTTTTGATGGCTATGAAGTTTCTATGGAGACTTGTTCCCAACTAGCAGCAACTCGTTTACCAGATTCTGTCATGATTATTGATCCCAATGGTTTTGATGATGATGCCGATGGTCAACCAATTTTTATAGGGGGTAATCCAATACTATTTGGAGCAACAACAGAGGAAAGTTCATCAAATACAAAAATTTTATATGATCCATCAAGTGGTTCAATTACAGCAAAATCCAATGAATCAGTAGCAGTCATAGCACCAGAAGGAATGTGGATAGATGGACAAAGTGAGGGAGGAGGTCCTGTAAGTCTTTTAGGTGGTGAATGTAGTTTCATTGTGGATGGTAAAAATTCTGAATGGTGGGTTGGAATGTCAAGATCTCATACTAATAATTTCAGAGATGGAACAAAATTTGGTTTTGTATCAGTTGGAGCAGAGCCTGATGAAAATATGGTTATGAATGAGGAACTGCCTGATTTCGCACCAGGAGGCACTATATTGGATCAATTTGGAAGCACTGAAAGTAATCCCGAAGATACTTATGTTAATCAATATTGGGATTATTTAGTTCATCAAGATGGAACACATGTAAGAATATTCCATAGTGTTTTTGATGAAGGTCCATTTGGTCCTAAATTAGTTCATAAAGAAATTAGATACTATGATACCCTTAATGGTTCAAATTCTTCCTTCGCGACAGGAACACCAATTCTGGTTGGTGCGGCACCGACAGAAATATTATTCTCCTTCAATAATGATAAAGTTAGTATCTTTGATCAAAATAGTTCTTTAATTGCGGGAACTATAAATGTATCACTCGCAAATCAAGAATGTGTACCGAAACCAATTGATCAAGGATGTCTTAGAATGTATCCAAAAGCTTGTTTCCCTGAAAATGCATCTGGGAAAACAATTCAAATCAAAAAATATACACCAAGAACAGCAACAACATCTCCTAAAATATGGGGAGATGATTGGTATGGTAGATGTGTTAGAGATGGATTATTTGGTCAAAGAGATCCTAGTCTTGTAGATCCTGATGTATCAACTCCTAAAAGACTCAGGTCACCAATTCCACAATGGACAGGGGGTGCTAAAAATTGGCCAATAGACATGGCACAAAGACCTTATTTAAGACCAGATGTAAGTTTAGGAAATTATGAATACAGAGGAGTCAATGGTTCACAAATGTTAGGAAAAGAAATAATTAATATTGTTGGTACAGATTCACCTTATACGGAACAAGTTTTTGGGAATGATGGACAATTATCTCGCCAACCAAATATTGGTCCGCAAGTTGGTTCTACATTTTCATCTATCTGGCCTGAGATGGTTGCTTTTGGAGATGGAAGTGTTCATGGATCTTATACAGCATCTTTCAGCACTGCTTCAAGACCTGCAACCACAGCTGATCGCGCAGCTTATATTCGAGTCCCAACATTATCTCATCAGACTTTCAATGGTGGTACTGGTAATCAATCAAAAATTTTATTCCAAGTTCCTAAGTTCGATAATGCTGGAAATGATACAGGAGCATTACAATTCCAAGCACAGGATAGGCTTTATCTAGATTTGAAAAATGCCGCAGATATTAATCTCACTGATATCAATGTTCAATTTGTAGGTTCTGATGAAAAATTCTCTGATGATTTGACTGGTCAAGCAAGTGTCCTTTTCCATATTCGTCCTAAAATGTAATTTAGAAATTTAAAGTCTATAATTTTTTTCAAGATTCATAATATAATAATGAGTCTTCCAACAATAGTTATGCCTGAACAGGTGCCTGAACCAGAGGTTTTCCCAGACAAAGCTGATGAAATTATTGAATCTCTCGAAACTAAACCTCAAGAAAATGATTTAGTTGTAGAGGATATTTCAGATGAAGAAGAATCTAAACCTGTTGAATCAGATAAAGAAGAAGATGTTTTTAAATCTGCTCCATCAATCAAACCTATTGTTGAACAAGAAGAATCTATCGATACTGAAGTTCTAGAAGATCCACCAAAAAAGACTAGAAAGAAATATGAGCGTAAAGCTCCAATGTCTCAAAAACAAAAAGATCATCTTGCTAAAATTAGAAAGATTGCCTCAGAAAAAAGAAAATTAGCAAGAGAAGAAAAAGCTAAAGCAAAAGAGGAAGCAGATATTAAGAAAGCAGAAGAAAAATTAAAAGCAAAACAAGCAAAATTAGAACAAGATGCTAAGGATAAAATACAAGCTGAACATGAAGAGAATTTAAAAATTGCTAGTCATAAAATGTATACTCAAATGGATTTAGAAGAAGCCATGGTCAATGCCGTAGCAACTTATGATACAATGAGAAAGGAACGTAAAGTTGCGAAGAAAAAACAACAGGAAGAACAAGCACAAAAAACGGCTCAAAAGAACATGATTCATAGAGCAATTCAACCTAATTATTCTTCAGGGCAAACACAATTCTCACACTGTTTTCAATAACGACGAAAGTTACAAGAATAACATTTTGTATAGCCTCCCTTAATTTTTTTACAACATTCTGAACAACGATTACGACGGCAATCGTTACAATAATTATTTTTTCTGTTCTTGTGTTCACAGCCACATTCAGCACAAGTTCTTAATTTTCCATCAGTAAATTTCTTAATACATTTTGCTCCTACTACCCTTCTTTTTTTTGTTTTTGGATTCCAAATCCAACAATTATATTGGATTTTTTCACCACATTCACAATGATCTTTATGACGTGGAGTATTCCATGGACTCATACCCTTGAAATTGTCGCGACATACCTTCTCCCAATAATGATAATGTTGAGGGGAACAATCACTATGTTCTCCTCCTATATAGATATATCCTTGCTTTTTATAAGCCTCAACTTTTTTTCGTCCTTCTTCAGTGCTCATTTTTCAAAACTTATTGAAGTCGGTTACTATTAAATCAAATTTTAAAAATAAGTAAATTTGATTTATGTATTTTAGTAAAAAATAATGTTATGGAAAACCCAGATAGATTTTGTCCCAATTGTAAATGTATTCATTGCCTCGAAGTAAAAAACGAAACAAAACACCAAAAATATGCTAGATTACATCCTGAAAGACGTATGATTTCAAAATGGAAATACAGAGGATTAATATGTAGAGAAGGTGAAACATATTTAGAAATTTATCAGAAAGTAGTTTCGGCAACTCATTGTGAAATATGTAATGTAAGTTTTGAAGATAAAACACCTGAAATGGACCATGATCACATTTCAGGATATTTTAGAAAAGTATTATGTAGATCTTGTAATGCTTCTTATTTAAGACTACCAAAAAAAAGTTATAAAAATAATAAGACAGGACATAGACATATTGGATATCGTGAAAAAAGAGGATATTATACTGTCAGTAAAAGAGTTAATGGAAAAATAATAGGAAGTAGAGAATTCAAAAATAAAATAGACGCGATATGCTATAAATACATTCTTCTGCTAAAAATAAAAACAAATATTATATAATACTAATAATGGAAGGAGCACCACCAAAAATTTTAAGAGTAAAATCTCCACCAAAAGAAAAACCACGTAAGGTGGTACATCCAAATCTGCCTGAGCTACCGTGTATTATGGTGCTTGTGGCACCCACGAAAAGTGGAAAGAGTACAATTTTATCAAACCTTCTACTCCGTGATGATTTTTATAAAGACGCACATGATAATGTGACGATTTTTTCTAATACTATTGAGCAGGACGTCACATCAAGATTTCTATGTAAAGCATGTGATACATACACTGGATATGATGATAATGTGTTAGGAAGAATAATTAAACAACAAAAAGATTTTGAAGATGAAGACAGACCATTTATTGGATTAGTTTTTGATGACATTATGGGTTCAGTAAAAAGAAATTCTTATTTAAATAATTTAGTTACAAGATCTCGTCATTATGGAGTCGGAATGTTAGCAGTTTCAGTCCAGTCCTTTAAAGGTATTGGACCAACAATAAGAAATAATTGTAACGCATTTATTTGCTGTAATTTACAAAACATGTCAGAACTAGATAAGATCTCTCAAGAATACAATGGTATGTTTGGCGGAGATGAAAATTTCAGAAAGATCTATGCGGAAGCCACTAAAGAAAGGTATGATTTTTTGTACCTTGATCTCCAAAATAATCCTGCTAGAGCATTTAGAAATTTTGAAACTCAAATCGCAGAAGGTAATAATTTATTATTTCAAGGTGACGCGGAACTTAAAATCCCTAAATAATAATCTAATCTTAATTAAAGATGTTAATTTCCATACTTATCCCATCAATTTGCGAACGCCGTGAGACATTTAAAAAACTTATTGATGGATTATACACGCAGATCAAGGATAATAAATTAGAAAATAAAATCGAAATACTTTCTATTGTAGATAATCGAACAATCCCATTATCTCAAAAAAGAAATACTCTTCAAAAATTAGCCACTGGTAAATATTTCACCCATTTAGATGATGATGATGAACTATCTTCAGACTATTGTAAAACCATGGTAGATTATATTGAAAAAAATGTCTATGTAGAATACGAACAATTACCTGATATCATAGGATATGATCAAATATGTTATGTGAATGGGGATATTTTTATTGTGAAACCAAGTTTGAATTATGATTTTCGATTACAA
>JAAHTH010001625.1_pt2 | contig 15100 bp, 12 predicted proteins | sample 6116091 | NCBI WGS metagenome assembly JAAHTH01 (sample SAMN13939990, study PRJNA603662) | sponge metagenome | isolation source: marine sponge | host: Mycale hentscheli | place: New Zealand | collected 2006
CCGCCCAGTGGTGGCTGCCCCTCTCTTAACAACCCAGTCTATCCAGACTGTTATTTAAGTTTGTTTGTCGCAACCGGTGAAAACAAAGCAGCCTTTGCCAAAACCCCCAGCACAAATTGGTAAAAACTGCATTTGCCAGCAATTCAGATCGGAACTGACATTGCCTGCGATCACCCGTCCCTGTAATTTTCGAAACCCCATTAGCGTGGGGCCGAAACTTGAATCAAATTTAGAGATTTCAAAATTCGGCGGTTTAAAATTCTGGAGATCGTTTTGTTTGCGTTACGGCGAATTCGTTATCAAATGTACTTTGGTGTGACCACATTACTGGTCATTATCACATTGCTGTCGATCGTCAGCCTTCAAGGCGCTTCTAAGTACCGCAACTTAACCAAGAGTATCAATCAGCGGTCGACAGAAATACCACTTGCAATTGAGTTAGGCATTGCAGTCAGTGACCTGAGATCTCAGCTATGGGACGCTCACCGCAAACAACAAGAAATCAAAGGCTACTGGGAAGACACTAAGCCTCAACCGGAGGAAAGAGATCCGCTTTGGCAGATCAATCTCGAGGCAAAAATCAAGAGAACCGAAGAATCATTTAAGAACTATCAAAACAAACTTAATAACGGCAGAGAGTTTGATCAGGGCATTACGACAACTCAGGAAGAAAAAAACAACCTCGACAAATTCAAAAAAATGCTCGACATCGTCAAGGACAATGTCCACAGTCACAACGATGTTTTCGAGTCATCAGACAACGTTGATGTAATTGAATCGAATCTTACTGAGTTACAGGATCTCTACATTCAATTCCCAGGCAGCATGCAGCAGCGCATGGAGTCTTTTTCGGAGGACGCCCGGACGGAGTATCGAGCCTGGATGACGATTAGTGGACTCGCCGGATTAGCAGCGTTTGGAATGACTGGATTTTTAATTTTGCGATTTCAACGCCGCATTATTCAACCACTTGAGCTGTTGGTCGAAGGCTCCCGTCAAGTCACCGCTGGAAATTATGATTTTCGAATCCAACTCAAAACCAATGATGAAGTTGCAGAATTGGCCGAAGCAATGAACGCCACGACTGCAAGTTTCCAATCCATTAAATCTGATTTAAATCAAAAAGTCAGTCAGCGAACTCGCGAAGTTGTGCGCAGCGAAAAAATGGCCAGCGTTGGTTTTCTCGCCGCAGGTATCGCCCATGAAATTAATAACCCACTCGCATCCATCGCATGGTCTGCTGAGTCTCTGGAAACTCGAATTCAAGACATATTAAATCCAACTAACGAAACCCAACAGGCTGACATTGATTCTGAAATTGAGGACATGAAGAAGTACCTTCGCCGCATTCAAGACGAAGCGTTTCGTTGCAAAGGAATTACCGCGGGACTTCTCGATTTCTCGCGAATGGGTGACGCACAAAAATCTGATGTCAACCTTTCAGAAATCATTCACTCCGTCGTCAACATCGTAAAACCGTTAAGCAAATACCGAAACCGGGATATTATCGTGGACGCCGACAGTTCGATCTCCGCTCTCGGAAACGAACAGGAAATCAAACAAGTGGCACTCAACTTAATTACCAATGCCCTTGGTTGTGTCGAAGAGAATGGAAGCGTTCATATTCAGCTCAAACAAGAAAACAACTTCGCCGAACTCGTTGTGACTGACAACGGGTGTGGCATGACCACCGAAGTTCAAAAACACCTTTTTGAACCTTTCTTTACGAGGCGTCGGGACGGGCAGGGCACTGGCCTCGGCCTTTCAATTACTTACCAAATCATTGAAGAGCATGGTGGAAAAATCACCGCTCACAGCGATGGCCCGGGCTTCGGCTCGGAATTTAGAGTCTCTTTGCCACTGGCAAAATCGGATTCTGCGAAATCTAAAAATACTGCAGCTTGATTATATTGAGAAAAACCTTGGCCAATCAAAAATCACTAAAAATCTTATTCGCTGACGACGAAATTCACCTTCAGGAACTAATCGCTGCGGAGCTTCCGAGAATGGGACATAGCGTTACCGTTTGCCCAGACGGGACGACGGCTGTCAGCGCACTGGAAAAAGACACCTTCGATTGCGTCATCGTCGATCTCGACATGCCGGGGCTCAATGGAATTGAAGTCATCCGGCGTACCAAAGAGCTTTCACCGACAACGGAAGCGATCGTGCTCACGGGAAAAGGCTCAACCGAGTCTGCCGTCGACGCCCTCCGACTGGGGACGTTTGAATATCTCCAAAAACCGTGCAAACTAGTCGATCTAAAATCTATGCTGCAGCAGGTCGCATTGCGGCGTGAGTTAAACAATAAAATTTACTCGCTCCAACTGCGGCTCGACCGCGTCGAGGGAGCACCTAAAATGATCGGCAACCACCGCTCCATGCAGCGGGTCCGCGCACTGATTGAAAAAGTCGCTCCAACAGAGTCGACTGTCCTCATCGTTGGTGAAACGGGAACCGGGAAAGAACTCGCAGCTCGAGCGGTGCACGATCAAAGCAATCGCAATGACAACCCATTCGTAGCCATTAATTGCGGCGCGCTCCCTGAAAATTTGATCGAAAGTGAACTGTTCGGCCATCGCAAAGGAGCCTTCACCGGAGCCGACGAACAACGAAAAGGGCTTTTTGAAGTTGCCAATGGTGGCACGCTATTCCTCGATGAAATTGGCGAACTTCCCAAAGCAACCCAGTCTACATTGCTGCGGGTTCTGGAATCCGGTGAAATCAGACGTGTTGGCGATAGCGAAGCGTTTCAGGTCGATGTTCGGATCGTTTGCGCGACGCATCGAAATCTGCATAACATGGTAGCCGATGGGGAATTCAGGCAGGACTTGATGTACCGCATCAACACGTTCGAAGTGCAGCTCCCCGCTTTACGTGATCGCGTGGAAGATATCCCTGAACTCGCCCACCACCTACTTGGGCGACATCGTCCGGAAGCCTCTCCCCAAAACCGCGCACTTTTGCAAGCGTTCGATCCAGCCGCGTTGAAAATCCTCCAATCCCATCGCTGGCCAGGCAACATTCGGGAACTTGCAAATGTTATTGAACACGCCTCCATACTTTGTGATGGCTTGCCAGTTAAAGCAGACAATTTACCAACGTATTTCTCCCAGACTCCTTCGAATTCGATATCCGTCGCTGCAACGGGGAAGTCATTAAGAGAAATTGAGATGGCAACAATCCACGCCACTCTGGATTCCTTCAACGGAAACAAAACAGCTGCCGCTCAACAACTTGGAATAAGTTTGAAAACACTTTACAACAAGCTAAACAGTGAAGTGATCAACCGAGCCGCTTAGGGATGTTGAGCTGAATTGGTTGATTTAAATTGACAGGATCCTATCTCGCCCAACAATCTCCCATCGGCCTGCAACCTTACCATCGACGATCTCGGTGGCAAATTGATACACTGCCGAGGCCGGGCAAGCGTGACGTGGAATCGCAAGCAAGTGGTCGCCAATCTTAAACTGTTCGGCATCTGGTGTCCGGATGACCAGATGTTCCTCCGAGTGCATCAATTCCGTTACGGCACTCAACTCGGGAAAAGCCAATCGCTGGCCAGCTGGCTGATCTGCTGCGCAGGCCTTATGCCCCACGTCGAGGGTCAGCTCATTTGCCCGGTTACAACTAATCACACGTGTAAGAATTCCTAGTGCCGGTTGAAATTTCATTTCTGGAAAACGCGTCGCCATATCATCATCATGGTAAACGGTTGTCCCAGGACTCAATTCTAAATTAGGCTCTCCGTGATCTGCCAGAATTGGAAAAGAGCCTGTGCCAGCTGCGACAAGTCGCGGCACCGGCAAACCACTTAACAATAGTTGGTCACGGAATCGAATCAGTTGATCCCACCCTGCGTTCACAGCTCCCGTACGCTCAATCAAATCGCGTTGGCGATTTTGTCCGTCGTACCAATGCAATCCACCAATGGTCAACACGTCCGAACTGTAAATCATCTCATACAATTCGATCGCCTGTGGACCGATGGGTATGCCGGTTCGGTTCATCCCAGAATTTAAGTCCAGCAACACGTTGATCGAAATACCGGAATTGGCAGACTCCTGAACGGCTCGAGATAACTGAGTCACAGCTCGCGGGTGATCTACGAGCGTTGAAAATTCGACATCAGGATACTTTTGCGCGAGTCGTACACCCCGTTGTAGGTTTGGCCCGACCAACTGATAGGCAACGAGAATGTCTCGCACGCCCGCATCAGCCAGCATTTCAGCTTCCGCAATCGTAGCGCACTTATGACGCGTCACTCCGAGCTGCAACGCAATTTTGATAACTTCCTGTGTCTTATGCGTCTTGCAATGTGGTCGAAGTCGCTCAGGACCTCCGGCGATCCGAATCATCTCAGCGAGGTTTTGCTTAACCAAGTCACTAAAAATCAAAAGTCCGGGTGAAAATATCGACTCGGTATTTTCGATTCTGTAAACTTCGGGTTTCCAATACATACGATTCCTCATCCGATGGAGATAGAAAACTATTCCTACACGGTTAATGCCCCATCTCCCCTTTGTGATACCGGAGAATGGGCTAAAATTGAAACTTCCACATCCTTCTGGGCAAACGCACCATCGGCGAATGCTACCTACGGAACCCTATTATGAACCAACGAAAGATTCTCGTCACGGCGGCCTTGCCTTATGCAAACGGGCCCATCCACCTCGGTCACCTCGTCGAGTATATCCAAACCGACATCTGGGTGCGCTTTCAAAAGCTTAGAGGCCACAATTGCCGATTTATGTGGGCCGATGACACTCACGGCACGGCAATTATGATCCGCGCACGCAAAGAGGGACGTAGCGAGGAGGAGGTGATTGCCGAAGCAAACGCCGAACACCAACGTGATTTTTCCGGTTTTCAAATTCAGTACGACAACTACGGCAGCACACATAGTGATGAAAACAAAAAACTCTGCGGACAAGTCTGGCAATCGATTCGAGATGCCGGACTCGTCAAAGAAAAGGATGTCGATCAACTATTCGACACGGAGCAGGGTACTTTTTTAGCAGATCGTTTCGTCCGTGGAACCTGCCCAGAATGTCAAGCCGAAGATCAACCTGGTGACAACTGCAGTAAATGTGGCACCACTTACTCGCCAGCCGAATTAACTAATCCTGTCAGCACACTTTCGGGAAGCACGCCGGAAATACGAACAGCGAAACATCTCTTTATCGAACTCGAACAGCTTCACGGATTTCTTGAAGACTGGACGCAAACGGGCCAACACCTTCAACCCGAAGTTGCTAATTATCTCAGAGGACACTTCCTCGGTGATCCCCAGAGTGCCGAAGGAGCCAAACCACTTAGAGACTGGGACATTTCACGGCCCGCCCCGTACTTTGGTTTTGAAATCCCGGACTGCCCCGGTAATTATTGGTACGTTTGGTTCGACGCGCCCATCGGCTACATTGCCTCAACCCAGCAGTGGTGCGAACGCAATGGCGACTCCCTCGATAATTGGTGGAAAAACGATGCCGCTGAAATCCACCATTTCATCGGGAAAGACATTACTTACTTCCACACGCTGTTTTGGCCGGGCATGCTGAAATCCGCTGGATACAGCCTCCCAACCAAAGTGCACATTCACGGCTTCCTGACAGTCAACGGCGAAAAAATGTCGAAGAGTGTCGGTACCGCGTTTAAAGCAAAGACCTACCTCGATCATCTTCCACCATCAGCCCTAAGATACTATTACGCTTCCAAGCTAGGTTCGCGTCTTGACGATATCGATTTGAACTTCGATGAATTCATTTCCAAAGTTAACTCGGACCTTGTGGGGAAAGTCATCAACCTTGCCTCGAGAAGTGCAAAATTTGTCAAAGAGACGGGGCTCTCAACCAACTATCCTGACGATGGAGGATTGTTCGAATCAGCAGCGAGTGCAGGTGATGAAATCGCCATTGCTTACGAAAACTGTGACTACAACAAAGCGATGCGGCTAATCCTCGAGCTCGCCGACAAAGCAAACCCGTTTGTCGAAAACGCCGAACCTTGGAATCTCCGGAAAGACCCCGCTAAAGCCCAGGAATTGCAGGATGTTTGCACAATCGCTCTCAATCTATTCCGCCAATTAGTGATCTACCTTTCCCCCGTCCTACCCGAGCTTGCAGAAAAAACAGGTGAATTATTAAATGACCCACTGCTCCATTGGGATCAATCACAGACTCCGCTGACTGGCAGTGCAGTCGCTAAATTTAAACACATGATGAAACGAATCGAAGAGAAAGACGTAAAAGCAATGGAAGAAGCAAGTAAAATCGAAGCTGAACAAGAGTCCACCCAAGCTGAAAACAACACGGAGCAATTCGTGGACAGCGAACAGCCGATGATCGACGAACCAATGACCGAAGAATGTACGATTGAAGATTTCATGAAGGTTGACCTTCGCGTTGCCCGAATCGTAAATGCCGAACATGTCGAAGGGGCGCGAAAACTCCTGAAGCTAACACTGAGTCTGGGAGGCGATCACCGCAAGCAAGTTTTTGCCGGCATCAAAGCAGCCTACGAACCTGATCAATTAGTGGGCCGACTGGTCGTGATGGTCGCTAACCTGAAACCACGTCAAATGAAATTCGGACTCAGTGAAGGGATGGTCTGCGCTTCCGGGCCCGGGGGAGAAGAAGTATTTCTCCTGACTCCCGACGAAGGCTCTAAGCCAGGACAAAGAGTTCACTAACCCCCAAACCGCATTTCAATCAAATCCGATGAGATGCGTGTAAATCCGTCCTCGTAACCAGCGATTGGTGTTGATGAATTTACGACAGAAAATAGCCGACCGCTTGATTCTCAAAGCGTCGACCCACCCAGTCGACGCGGGAGATTTAGTACGTCGAGTGATTGAGACACCTTCGGGAAATGTTGATATTTGGGCTGCGTTTCCCGAAAATAATCCAAACCTCGCAACCGACACGTTGCTTATTAAATTCCCTGGAACGGGCGGGCGGGCAGAGCGCAGCAGTTCCCACCCCGCTGAATTCTGGGAAAACCTCAAATGCATATCCTGGACCATCAACCATCGTGGGTACGGCCAAAGCGATGGCCCCCCCTCGCTTCAAAATTTTGTGGAAACCTGCGATTCAGTTTGGTCATCAGCACTACAGCAATTTCCAGATCATCGAATTGTGCTTTACGGCAACAGCCTCGGCTGTCTCTCCGCACTTTACCTTTCTTCGAAAAGTCGCGCTTCTGGCATTTACCTGCGAAATCCACCGCCGCTCGTTGAACTGATATCAAAGCGGTTAAGATACAACTGGTGGAACTTCGGGATGGCTCAACTCATTGTCAAACAAATCCCCGACCGTCTTAATCCTCAAAAAAATGCCCGGCAAAGCCAATGTCCAGCCTTGTTAGTGCAATCCGAATGCGACAGCTTAGTCCCAACTCGATTCCAAGACTTAATTGCAGATTGCTATTCCGGTGAATTAAAAAAAATAGTGTTAAATGGAGCAGATCATGGCTCCCCTGTACCCGAGCCCCAATTCGAAGAATATATTGAAGCGGTCACGTGGCTTGGACACAGGGTTTCAGCCAATCAGCCACTTCTCAAAACCAACTAATGGAACCTGCATTCCATTGCCACTGCAATCGCCCCACCATTATTAATTTGAATCATCTGGATTTCTTGAAATCCATCGTTAATTGAATCGAGATAAACATGTCCATGAAGTTTTTGGCTGTACAGCTTTTTTCGTTGTCAATGATTATTGCAACTGCGGCCACCTCACTGGCCAACGGCATTGGCCCTTGCGAAGAAACGCGACATTCCTTTATTGGGTTTGGCAAAGCAACGGGGATCGTTATTGTCGATGAAGCCGGAGCGGTAGAATGGAACATGAAACTTCCCGCAAGTGATGGCTGGATGCTCGATTCTGGTAACATCATCGCAGCAATTTACCCTTGTCAAAAATTCCCCAAGGGAGGAGTCGCTGAAATCGAGCGGCAGAGCAAAAAAATTCTCTGGGAATATCAAGGGCAACAAAAAGAAATCAGTACAGTCCAACCGATTGGAGAGAATCGATATCTCGTTACCGAACTCGGGCCCGAACCTAGAGCCATTGTAATCAATCAACAAGGAGAGCTACTTAGCTCGACCCCGCTGGATTGCCAAAAATCCAACGCACATATGCAGACACGCATGTTGCGCATACTACCTAATGGAAACTACATCGCCCCCCACTTACTCGACTTTGCGGTCAAAGAATACGAACCGATCACTGGTAAAGTCGTGCGGGTATTCAAGACCGATGATCGCGGCAGAGACAAACGCGATTGGCCTTTCACTGCCATTCGCCTTGATAACGGTAACACGGTCATTGGCTGCACCAATGGTAACCGGGTAATTGAAGTTACCCCAGACGGAAAAATAATGTGGAGTGTCGACAATGCGGATATCGGCGAGAAATTGATCTCAGATGCCTGCGGGGTTCAAAGATTACCTAACGGAAACACCGTAATCACCAGCTATTATGCCAAAGGAGACCAAGTCAAATTAACCGAAGTCACGCCCGACAAGAAGGTGGTTTGGCGGTTTAACGCGCTACCCTCCAGCTTTCACCACTTTCAAATTTTGACCACCAATGGCAAACCGCTGGCCAGTGCGTTGAGGTAAAGAAAACCTCTGTCCGGGTTTTCGATCTAGACGGCGGCGAGATTTTTCAACTTGTCAATTACAGACAAATCAAACAAGCAAAAGCTGAATTCCCGAGATGAGAGAATTTCGCTTGCCCGCCGTTTCTCTTCAAAATTTACCCTCCGCTCTTCCAGCGAATCCAGCTTGGGCGTTGCATAAACAACCAATTGCCGGTTCAACCTCTCAATGGCAACATGGCGTTCCCGCGACCTTGGCAAAGCCAATTCACCATAGGCCCATGTTTGCTTTTGGGCAATCAAGTTCTCAACCAAATCCGATGGCTCGTGGACGAACCGTTCTGGCTGAAATCGCACCTCACGGATCTTTCGCTCCAACTCCGTCAATTTGGTCCGACTGACTAAATCAAACGAATTAGGGAGGTTAAAGGTGGCAGTCACCGTTTGAAAGTCCGGCAATTCGACTTCAAAAAATCGCTGAGCAAGCAAATTAGTCAGTTGGTCGTATTTAGCTCCGCCAATCCCGTGGAGAAAAAGATCACTTAAAATCAGACGGGAGAAGAGCGTTGTCGTCAATGCTCTTGGTCTAATCAAAATCCCTTCTTCTTTCAATTTGCTGATTGACTCATCGACCTTTGCTAATGAACAAGTGAATTCCCAACCTGAAAGATTGGATAGCAGAACTTGGTCATCTCGAAACCGCACATACAATCGCTGACGTCGCCATTCGGAATCACTCCAAATCCAAAATGGAACCTCAGTCCAACCGTCCTGCTCGGTCAACTTAGGGACTGGATGAGACTGACTGCGAATTCGATGGACATCTCGGTATTCATCGAGAACTGAATTATAAATCAGCCGGAATTCAGCCGCCGCTGAGAGAATAGATTTAAAGAAACAGGCAAACGCAGAGGTCTCCGCCAAATGGCTGATGGGCACCTCGAGAGTTCGCAAGCCATGTTCCGCCTCCAAACGATGGCGCCCGGCCGCCACCAAGTGGCCCAAACCGATATTTGATTGGTTGCTTACCCGCGATGCCGCAACATTGACGTGCCTCCACAGGTGATTAACCAGACAGTCCGCTGCTCCCTCGCCAAACCGTTTACTTAAACGCCGACCAAAACTCTCAAACAGGTTCCAGTCAACGACCGGGCGGGATTCGTAGGGAACCTCTTCGGCAAGCACATCCATCGCAACACGCTCAAGTCGCGTCTCTTTCCAATCAGCCGGATTTCCTGGAATGCTGGGAAAACTCACTGATGGCTGGGTGCAAATATCATTATCGACAACAAGATTTATCGCACAAGCATTTAGACGATTACCAAATTCTGACAAAACAAAATTTTTATACCAAACTCCAGGATGGAACAGTTCGGGCTGATGCCCCGACATGATAATGTTTTGACTGGTAATCGATGGAAGATCGTCAAGATAAGCCCCGCTGTAGGCGAGTGCTTTCTCTGCCAGTTCCGTTCGCCCAAGTATTTGAAGCTCTTGCAGAGAGCGATCAAACCGAGTCGATTTCTCCCTCGCAATCCTCCCGACATTGGCGTGCCACAAATCCCCAATTTTTGACAGAGGAGGAATTTGAAGAGTCTCGCCATTCGATGAAGGCGCGCGTAATTTTTTGTAAACAACGCTTTCGAGATCGGTCGGTTTTTCAAATCCTGTTTCCTGAGTCAACGGATTCACTCCAATCCCCTTAGCCAACCCGCATGCTCTTAAGTCGTACGCAGTCGCTGGGCAAAGATGCAAATGCCCGATTCATAACATCGTAGTAGTAATTCAGACGCGTTGCTGGATCATCTAGCGAATCGCCAAAAGAACGGTTTTCGTCCAAATAAATTCGTGGCACCGCAACCTCGACGACTGACAATTCATGGCAGGCTGCCTGCACCCATAATTCCAATGGCATTGCGTAACCATTTTCTGAGAGTTGAATTCCCACGAGGGACTCAACACGATATGCCTTGAAACCGCAAAACGCATCCGTAATCTCAAATCCCATCCGCTGGTTCAAGATTTTAGTTACCTGATGATTAATCAGCCTTCGTTGCTCAGGAGGTGGGGAATCCTCATCGAAAGAACGCAGATAACGACTTCCGGAAACGACATCTGCTCCCGTTTCGATGCACATCTCTACGAATTTAAGGATTCGCTGAGGTTCATGCTGCCCATCACAGTCAATCGTGACAAGAATATCGTATTCTTGATCGGCGGCATACTGAAACGCAGTCTGCAACGCGGCACCGTACCCTTGATTTGCCGGATGCGTCAGCACCACAACATCGTCGCGAGTTGATAAAATCTCCGCCGTTCCGTCGGAAGATCCGTCGTCGATGACTACTATATGATCGCAGTATCTAGAAACCTCATCCAAAACACTTTCGACGGTGGACGCTTCGTTATAGACAGGCAAGGCCGTCAGGAACTTACATTGCCGCAAAGTTCGCTCGTTCTCCGTTAGTTCCATTTCCGCCTGTTTCCTCAAGATTTTTTTTGTCCAGAAACGTATTCTAGGGGTACCGCAAAAACGGTCAACGCAATTCGCAATTCCAACCGGAATCAACAGATTTTTACCAGTTTATCTTCCGATTAGCTCGATCACGAGAGCTGGACAGTACTCAGCAGCAGCCAATTAAAGCAAATGTCAATCTACGGTAGCTCAGTAAGACCACCCGATAAATGCTCACATCCAACTCAAAGGATCACGCTCAGTGGCACTGGCCCAAATTTCCAAGGACGCAAATGACGCACCGAGCAATTCTGCGAGAGTTTCAACCGCGAAACGCTCGCTTGCAAAGTGTCCTAAGAGTACCAACGACATCCCTCTCGCCTGCGATTCGAGACAAGTATGAAATGTAGCCTCCCCAGTCACAAGTGTATCGCATCCGCGGGCTTTAGCTTTTCCCAGGAAGGACCCACCGCTACCACAGGCAATTGCTACTCGGTGGACAGAACCGCCGGCTCCGTCGACAACCCGAACCGATTCAATCGACAAGTTCAATTTGATGTTGTCAACGAACTGGGCCAGTGTTTGCGCCTCCGCCAATCGACCAAAACGACCAGCTCCAAGATTTTGCATTTCATCTTCTTGCGGAATTAACGACTCCAATTCTCCTACGCCAAGACGTTGTCCAAGACTTTGATTAATTCCATCTTTTGCTGAATCGAAACTTGTATGCGGGCTGTAAACGGAAATCCCAGCCCTTGCGAGTTGCCAAACCAGACCTTCGGCAATCGTATCGGTAGTCAACCGCTTCATTGGTCGAAATGGGATCGGATGGTGGGTCACGATCAAATCAGCACGACGCTGAACAGCCTCGTCAACCGTTTCAGGCGTCACTGTTAAACAGGTCATCACGCGTTCGACCGGAAGGGCTCGATCGCCAACAAGCAGCCCAACATTATCCCAATCCTCTGCCAAATGCATGGGAGCAAATTTCTCCATGAACTGACAAATATCATTAATCGAAGCCACTTGAAATCTTTCGCTCTTGAGCCGTGTCTTTAAATACGCCAAACAGTAGAATAGCAGGCATCCGATTGTGTGAAAACAAACCGCAGACCCTGTTTCAGCCTTTTGAGCACCATCCTGAGACCAGCAAACCTCCATGTTAAAGTTAAAAAAATCAATTCGCCTCGAAAGCCTTCGTCTTCCCTTTAAAAAGGCACTGCTTACTGCCGCCAATTTGGGGGCAGACGGAATAGAAATCAACGGTCGAACCGAAATCCGTTCGGCGGATATGTCCCGCACCGCAATTCGCCATTTAAAAAAACTATTGGCCGATTTAAACCTCCAGGTATCTGCGATCCATTTCCCAACTCGGCGGGGTTTTGGAATTTCTGACGATCTTGATCGACGAATTGACGCTACCAAATCTGCAATGACCCTCGCGTATGAATTGGGCTGCAATCTGGTTGTGAACCGAATTGGTCGCATCCCAGAGGACGCCGAACACCCGGAATTCGATGTCCTGGTTCAAGCGCTCTCAGACCTTGGCAATTACAGTCAAAAATCGGGAGCGTGGTTAGCTGCCCGGACTGGCTCTGAACCCGGTTCCACCATGCAAAACCTGATCGATGCTCTACCGATCCACTCGCTGGTTTTAGACTTTGATCCTGGAGACTTCATCATCAACGGCTTCTCCGCGACCGAAGCGATGCAATTACTCGGACCTCATATTCGAAGCTTTCGCGCTCGCGACGCAGTCCAGGACCTTTCCTTAGGAAGATGTGTGGAAGTTGGACTGGGGCAGGGGAGTGTCGATTGGCCAACACTGCTGGGGACTCTCGAAGAGCATCATTACTCGGGATTCTTGACGGTCGAAAAAGAAGGCGGCGACAACTCCATCGAAGCAGTCGGGCAGGCGATGGACTACTTAACTCAACTATTTCGTTAATCTGAAAATAGGTCCCGTAATAAGAACGGCATTTCCAATTACGCTAAGACCGTTTTATTCGGCTCGCCACGTAACTCCTGAACGTACCGTGGAACAGCATATCCCGGCAAACAGGAGCGCAGCTCAGCGACCAACTGAAGACCCTTTTTGACCTCAACCTCGAAATGCGCAGCCCCATTAACCGGGTCAAGTTGATGCAGGTAATACGGCAACACACGACAATGCAGCAGACGCTGGCTTAAATCTTTTAGCGAACCTATAGAATCATTGACGCCTCGCAACAACACCGCCTGATTCAGCAGCATCGCTCCGGAATTGGCAATTTTTGCCAGCGCTTGCTCTACGAACAAATCAAGTTCATTGGCATGGTTTGCGTGAATCACGACAATCATCTGACAACGCGCATCAGCCAAAATTTTAAGAAAGGCATCCGTAACACGCTGCGGGATCATAATGGGCAATCGAGTATGGAAACGGATGCGTTTGATATGTGCGATTTCATCAATCCTCGAAATCAGGGCACTCAAAGAGTGATCGACAATCGTCAGCGGGTCTCCGCCGCTTAATATTACTTCGTCAATTGACTCATCCGCCGCAATTTCTGCGAGAGTCGGCTCCCACTGAACCATTGATTTTGGCGATTGCTCATAAGGAAAATGGCGGCGAAAGCAATAGCGACAGTGAACCGCACAGGCTCCAGTGGTCACTAACAGCACCCGACCTTGGTATTTCTGGAGCATCCCCGACGACTTCGTAGCATCCGATTCACCGAGCGGATCTGTCGAGAAATGGCTCGGTGATTCCATCTCATTCCCGCTTGGCCACACTTGGAGGAGTAACGGATCCCGTAAATCACCGGGGGTAATTCGTGCTAAATACGGCAGTGGGGCAAAAACTGGAAATTCAGCCTCAGCAGCATGCTGCAGCCCCCCTTCACCAGCTAAACCGAGCGTATCTCGCAGGGTCCGAAGGTCTCGGATTGCCCATTTCATCTGATCTTGCCAGGTTCCCGAACCGGCGCGGACAAGATCGGTTTTATTCGCTAAAATTGACATGTGTAAAGGATAACTGTTTCGCCTGCCTCTTCCAGTAGCCAGCGCTCAACACTACCGATGTCAAACCGATTTTTCGCCGAATAATTCAGGATTCAACCGTGGCTTACAAAACAAGTGATTTTCGAAAAGGTCTCCGTGTTCAGATTAACGGTGAGCCGTACATCATGACGAGCATGGAATTCAAGAAACCCGGAAAAGGAAGTGCTCTCGACATCTGCAAACTCAAAAACTTGCTTCGTGGCACAACGCTTGACCGGACTTACAAGGGAGGCGACTCTCTCGAAGAAGCCGACATTCTTGAGACAGATGTTCAGTACCTCTACAAGCAGGGAACTTCGTACGTCTTTATGGACAAAGTGAATTTCGAACAATACGAGTTGTCTGCTGAGCAAATTGGTGAGGACTGGCGTTATTTAAAAGACAACATGGATTGCCAGATGACGTTTTTCAGTGGTAACCCAATTATCATGACTCCCCCCAATCACGTTGAATTACGGGTCGAGTATTGTGAACCTGGCGCGAAAGGCGATACATCGACGAATGTTCGCAAACCGGTTAAAGTCGAAACGGGAGGAGAATTCCAAACTCCAATTTTCGTGAATGAAGGCGACGTCATCAAAATTGATACCCGTACCGGCGAATATGTCGAACGTGTCAAGAATTAAACACAATTCAGAGTCTTTCCGGGGCTAACTAGCCCCTTGAAAACTGAACTTTCAATGGGTTACGCCACTCTCCCCCCTCAAAAGGCTGAGTGCGCGACCATTCGGGTGGATCCTAGAAATATTATCCCAAACCTGACCTCATTAAGCTGACGGTTCAATCAGTTTACGGTACGCTAGAAGTGTTGATGACCATCACCGCTGCCATGGACGACGACGGCAGTTCATCGAGTGGCTCAACGTTCGACACTAAACCTGAAACACCAACTCCTCTTTTCGCACAGATGGGTCTATGAAAGTTCAATTCTGGGGTGCGGCTCAAACCGTAACTGGATCAATGCATTTGATCCATCACGACGGTAAAAAAATCTTGCTCGATTGT
>JAAHTH010002278.1_pt1 | contig 15098 bp, 10 predicted proteins | sample 6116091 | NCBI WGS metagenome assembly JAAHTH01 (sample SAMN13939990, study PRJNA603662) | sponge metagenome | isolation source: marine sponge | host: Mycale hentscheli | place: New Zealand | collected 2006
CCTTTGATTCGCCGTCCTTTGATTCGCCGTCCTTTGATTCGCCGTCCTTTGATTCCTGGCTTTGCTTTTCGACGGAGTCCTCAGTGTTTTCTTCTTGTAAGCGATCTTTCAGCTCTTCGCTTCGATCGGTGACTGATTTCTGCTCGGCTTCGACTTGCTCTAGGTCGGCGCCGTTTTCGGTTCTGGCGCGGGCGCTACGCTGGTTGTTGAGATTGCGTTTTAGATCTTTGATCAGTTTGGTGTATCGTTCCTTTTCGTCACGGATGCGTTTTGAACGGTCCTCGCTGAGTAGCAGTTTGAGTAGGTCACCGAGTTCTCTGGTTGCTGCTTCCTGGTTTTCGACAGCTTTTTGAAACTCTTGCGTTTTTAGCGATGCCGACGCAAGTTTCAGCTTTTCGAGGACGAACTTGTCGCGGGATTGCTTTGCAGCGCGGCGTAGGAGAGCAGAACGCTCAGGGTTCTCCGTTGACTCGACTTCAGCGAGTCGTAGCAACAATTCCTCCAGTCGCTCGTATCGCTTGGCGACACTTTGTTGCTTTGCGGTAAGCAGTTCCAATTCATTTGCAGATGCTTTCTGCGGTCGTTCACCTTGTAAGGACGATAGCGTCAGAACGGCGAGTGCGATCAGGAGATGTTTGAATGTCATTTCGGGTCGGCTATGCAAGCGATTGGGACGGGCGGATACGTTGGTCGAGTTTCCGTCGTTCATGAAATGGGTCCGCGGTGATTGTTGACGTCCTGCTACAGCATCGTTGGTCATGATTGTTAGGGTTGGCTTTGCAGGTTAGTCCAATTCTCAGTAAGGCTCAGGATCTGGTGTGTCCGGATACACTTCACTTGAAAAGGTCAAGTACCTGCTTTTTCCGCTCTTTTTTCGTGTCATCTGTCAGGTCAGCTTGGTCGTCCATCAATTGACGTACCAGGTCAAGGACCTCATTGTAGGTTTCTAGGTCAAGCATTTTTTCGAGAATCGCATTTAGTTGCAGGATAACATCCTCTGCGGTGCTGACTGCTTCAGCTGTTCGTGCGATGCCCTGTTCAGGGTCGCTAATCATTGTCTCGATTGCTTTGATTTGGGTGCGCAGTTTGGCGAGGGATCCGTTTACAGTTACGTTGATCGGATCACGTACTCCGGTAGCGATCCTTTGGCTACGGTCAACTGAATCAACCCGATTGTTTCGCATCTCCAGAAGAATGTCATCGAGAGATAAGGCGATGCCTAGCAATTCCTCAGATGTTTTGTTGGCTTGGAGCCCACTTTGTTGCGTTCTGAGGCGGCGAACTTGCTCAGACCTTGTGGTCGCCTCATCGCTTGCGTTTTCCGGGACTTCAAAACCAGTTCTGCGCAGTAAATCAAGGGTTTGCCTGAGAGAAGTCATTTCATTGATTGTCTGTTCCAGACGAGAGCGTAGGCCAAGTTCCCGTCGCTCCAGAAGTGCCAGTAACTGCTCCGGGGTCACGACTTCCAGCCGGTAAACTTCGCTGCGAGTGACGTGTTCTGCTCCCAGATTGTAGCCATCCATAGCCTCGCCTATGAGATTGACCGCAGTTCCTGGGGCCAACTCACTTAGGGTGCCACTGTCAACAAGTTCTTTGAGGTCGAGTTCTGTTGCAGCTTCACCGTTGCGGTCAAGAGCAGGAGAGGTTGCGGCTGACTGGGTGGCAGGTTGCTCAGCTGAATCGGTACTCGTTGCTGTGGTTGCTGCTGGGGTGACTGCAAGGACAAGATCGGTGACTCCATAGTCATCGCGGGCTTGCGCTGTAACGGGCAGTTTTGCTTTGGCCGTGATGGACGTACCGATCCCCTTGATCTCAACGTTAAGTTCGGGGGGCTCGTCAAGAACGACCCCCAGAAAGTACCGAAATGGTGCTTGAGCCGAGATACCGTTGGTGTCCTTTGGGACAATGCTAATAGTGCTTGCCTCGTTGAAGTCAGTCAGAGTGAAACGCACTTCTTTTTGGTCTTCTGAGTAATTCAGTGTGAGGTCCTTGTCCGTCTTCTTATCGGTTTTCAGAAACACATCAACCTCACCCAACGGAACACTGCTGCTGGCGACCAAGGTGACATCACTCCCCTCGCGTAATCGCAATCCGGATTGGTAGCCCGCGACCATGTCCATCTGCCCGTCATCGGCGGTGCTTAGGTATTCGGGGTATCGGATTTGAAGAGACATGTTTACCAAAGCGGGGGGGGTGATTGCTTCGATACGGTAGTCATCTAATCGATCATCAAGTCCGCGAATGTCCAGAGTGACCGATTCACTCAGCGCGGTCAGCGGTGCTCCATCGAGTACGAATGATTGGAACCCGTCTACGATCCGCCCCACGCGACGCATACTCGACTGGCCGCGTGTGCCGGAGTCGGTTTGGTAGTACACGGTACAAGCGACAGGCAGTTCGGCATCTTCTGCGCGGGCTCGGATACGCAGTGTTGCGTTGCTACCACGAGGCAGTTGCATTTTTTTGTCGTTAAATTTGAGCAGTTCCGGTGCAAGGGCTGTGTCGTCCGAAGCTGTGACGACCGGCAGTTCGATGCCGACCATTTGTATATCCGCCCGGCGCGGCCAAGGGTCGTCAGAGAGGAGAGTGAGTCTCGATGCGGCTAATGCAAATGCTTGTGGACTTAGAATCAGGAACACCAACGCGGCTATCCCAAGTGGGCCAGCAATCGCCAACTTGTGTAACAACGGTTGCAAGCGAAAGATTCGATTCGGATCTACCTTATCAATTTCAGATGCAGCCTCAGCGTGCACGTGATCCAGAAGTGTCCGTGAATGTGAGTCACCAGTGCGGCCAGTTTCGTTCAATTGAACTGCTGTTACGAGGCGACCTCCCAAGCTTGGATGGTGTCGCTCAACCAGCAACGCCAAACTGTCGTCGGGCAATGGACGGTGTAAACGCCCGGCAAGCATCTTCAGGAGTACCACGAAGAGACTAGCTGCTACGACACCGAGAAGCAGTGTTCGGGCTAACCTCGGCATCTCTGTACCCCCGAGTTGGACAGGGAGATAGTCCAAAGCCAGGCCGATCCAGAAAGCAGATAACACCAATGCGAAAACCGCGAGCAGCGAATCCCATACGATGTAGCGTCGAATTCGACTTCGAAGCGTCTGGAGCAACGAGTTCAGAGTGGGATCAAGGTGTGATTGGGAAGACATGCAGGAGAGGTCGAATTACAGTTGGTGCGAGCTGTGCGGGGCTAGGCCCCAAAACATTTTCCTTTTATACCAGACATGATGGCTCTGTAGCGTTCTGGCTACCCCCAGAACTCAAGGCGAACAGCGAGCTTTTCACCGAAGTTCGAACGCAACACAACCCATTCTCATTGATAAAGCGTGTTTACGGAATGACAAAATTTAGACCTTGCATCGATCTGCATGATGGGCAGGTCAAGCAAATCGTTGGAGGAACGCTGCGGGACGACATTTCGCCGGTCGAAAATTTCGTGTCATCGAGGCCACCCAGTTGGTTTGCTAGCAAGTATGCATCAGACGGTTTGACCGGGGGGCATGTCATCAAACTGGGGCCCGGAAATGACGAAGCAGCGAAGGTAGCTTTGTCCGCATTTCCGGGTGGCATGCAAGTTGGTGGCGGTATTTCCTCGGAAAACGCAGGGTATTGGCTCGATTGCGGGGCCAGTCACGTGATCATAACTTCTTGGCTTTTTAGTGCGGACGGCAAGTTCCGGCCTGAGCGATTGTCGGAAATTCGCGACGCTGTCGGTGCCGAGAAGCTAGTGATCGACCTGAGTTGTCGCCGTGTCCCCCAAGGCAACGGCGGTCCCGCCTGGTGTGTCGCGATGAATCGCTGGCAAAAGCTCACCAACATGGCAGTAAGTGAACAAACGTTAACGTATTTAGCCGAGTTTGCTTCTGAGTTTCTTGTACATGCGGCTGATGTCGAGGGGCTGTGTGGTGGAATCGACCACGAATTGGTGGCCATGCTGGGCCGGTGGGGGCAGTTACCCATCACTTACGCGGGTGGGGCCGCTTCGATGCAAGATGTCCAATTGGTCGATGCCGCCAGCGGTGGAAAAGTCGATGTCACCGTCGGAAGTGCGCTCGACATTTTTGGTGGACAGGGCATGAAATATGCCGAACTAGTCGAGTGGAATGGCCGAAAATAGCCAGCTAAGGCCTTTGTCGTTGCGACGGATCCGCGGAGGCAGATGCACCTGCCAGCCAACTCTGGCTGTTGCCTGCAGGGCTTTCAGATTGACCCTGCTGGGTTGCCAATGAGGCCAATCACAGCATTCATTCACCATCGTGTCCGGTATCGCTCCTCAGCACATACAGCAGTGAATTCTGGTTGCAATCCTCACAGATCGCAGTCATCAAGTCTGCGACTGTTTGTACGTCTTCTACTTGAATTTCATCATGCGGTGCGGCCTGAGGAAAAGCGGGATGAAGCGACTCTGGGGAAACAAACGAGGGTTTCCGGCTACGCTCATAAGTGCTTGCTGCTTTTGCAATGACCATGTTCATGTAATTGTCTTGTGCTGTAGTCGTGGCTTGCTTGTCGTGTTGGTTAAGCCGTCTGGTACACGACTTCTTGCCGCATACTGCCAAATGCTGGGGACTGCCCAGCGGTGAGTGTCATCGTGTTCGAGCGAATCAATGAGCTCTCAGTGAGTTTGTTGCCACCGAACACATCGTCCAGCATCGCCATAAAAGATGCTCTCCGGGTTCGTTTTGGTTCCAAGCGAAATGCACCGTAAACGCCGCAATAGCACGACGAGGGCGGCTTTCGCTAAGGGCACTTCCTTCCAGAAAAGTGAATCACCCAAATCACAAAGATCCGGACTTCAGACATGATAGCCCTCTTTTGGGTTGGGGGCGAGTGTTCGTGACCCCACTTTCCTGGAAGTTCTCGTTCTGACTCGGTTGCTAATTGTCACTTTCACACGGTGCCTTTTCGACGCACACATGTCCTTGAACGCCCAGATAAACAGAGCGAGACCCAGATAAACAGAGCGAGACCCAGAGAAAAAAGATCGAGGCCAAGTGTTGATGGACACTCAGTAAACCCGATGCAAAAGAGCCCATCAAATAGAACGAGCAGCGGTGCTGAAGTCGTCATCGCATTCTGGGCTCTCAACCGCTCGCACCTCGCTAGGCTTGTCGATGGTGATTAAACGCGAAATATTCACATACCTCCTCTTTAAAGTTCGAATCTGACCTTTTGCAAAGTTCGAATCTGACCTTTTGCGTTTTCGAAAAATAAGGCTGCGGGTGTTGAAGTTGCTCGCGAGCCATACCTCATTTGAATCAGCCATGCCCCCCGTTACCGATTTGCTCGACCGATTCTTGCCATTTTGTGCTTCGGAATAACCCGCATCAGTTTGAGCAAGTTAGGAAAAATCTGAAGGATTTTGCTCAAGTTGCCGATGAAAGCAAAATCAACTGAGGGCGTTGCCTTTTGTCTCGGTTCGATCTGAAGTTACTGCAGTGTGCCGTTCACGCTGTGTTTCACAAGCCAGAAGAGATCAAACGATGTGGTGGACAACAGATAGTCGCGTGCTGCGTCAACCAAGGCGGCTTGACAAATCCACTCCGCCGCGAGGATCTGTCACCTTAAGGTCAACGATTACGGCCAGAAAACGACGGCATCGGAAGTTGCCCATTAGTGTGGCACAAGCAGCAGCGAATCTGATCCTTCAGGAGTCCGGCGCCGATAGCCACGTTGAGGTGTTTCGGCTGAAGAAAGATATACGATCTTTGGAATCCGCACTTCAAAACGTAACCCATCAAAGCAAGATCGCTACTTCTTCAATTGAGGCTCTGCAAAAGGAAAAGCAACAGCAGCGGGGAAACTTTGATCAGTTGGTAGATCAGTTTGAGGTTTTGCAGACCGAACATGAACATTTGCAACTGAGGACCTGCGGGGAGAGAGCATGGCTTAAGCTCGCTGTTGATTTGGCATCCACTTTGGGCCGTAGGTCCGCGGCGCGGAAACTTGAGGTTGACCAGCAACTGTCCGAGTTGAGGGATCAGCTAGATCAAGTCCGCTCAGATAATCAGGAGCTGACTAACCGGTTGAAATTGACAAGTCAGGAGAACAAGATCTTCTCGGATGTGATTAGTGATATGGAATCACGCCACGAGCGCGAAGGGCATCAGGCACAGGAGCTGTCGCGGGTACTGCAGAAACGGTTGAGTCAGCAAGGTGCATCTGATCGCTCGCAGGTTCAGCAGTTGAATATAAGGATCGTAAGCCAAGCGGCAGAAATACGGTCGTTGAAGAAACAACTGGCAGGCATGCAACACATTACGTGTTCCAATGAAACTGGATATGAAATTATATTGGACGACCAGCCGACAACGGCGAATCGATCGGACATGGAGTTGAAAGAACGTCTGGAAAACAGTTTGCAGGCTGCACGTATTGAACTGGATTCGGCAGTCCACGAACTTAAGTATGCGCAAGCAGAATCGAACCGACTGCGACAATATGCCAAACAAGTCGAGGAAAAATACGATTCTGAGTTTCACTCCGTTGTTCAGGTTGCTGAGCTTCATGCGACGCTCGCTGGAAAGCTGAAACAAACACAAGAATCTGCGGAACCCACAACATCGTTCGATCCTGAAAGTCTTCACCAGGTGCAAGCGTTTCCTGTTCAGGCAACCGTCGATGAGCTGGTTGCCCGAAACAACGAACGGACTCATGCGTTGAAGGTGGCAGACGCTTTGCAGGCAACCTCTGCTTTAAGATCTGAAAAAATCGATATGCAGCCCCAGGAAGTACATGAACTCCATCACGAATTGGAGACACTTCGCGAACTGCAAGCAGCTTTGTCTGGTGATAATAAAACTCTGGTAGCCCTTAATGAAGATTTGGAACAGCGGTTGTCTGGGGTGACACAACAACTTTCTACGATGGAACAGAAAAGGTCCGAAGACAAAACTGAGTGGGAAAAATTGTTGGCCCATCATGAGGGTGGAACTCGCGTGGCGGAAGCTGAATGTCGGTTTGTTCAAAGCCAACTGGAAGACCTGCGAGTCGAATTCGAATCGAAGTTGAAGCAACAGCTGGAAGTGATTCAATGTCTCAACGCTGACGTGGGTGCGGCTCGTGCCCTGCAGTCCCAGTTGGAGAGAAAGCTGGAGGGTGAAACATTGAACCGGCAGTTAGCGGAGCTTGAAGTAAGGCAGATGAAACAAGATACGGCGCGGCTGAGTGAATTGGTTTCGGTGGGGAACGAAAAATCGACCAAGCACGGCGAGGAACCTGGTGAAGATGGAGTGATTCGCTCCGCTGCCTGATTCCAGTCTGCTCTGCAAATTTGACGGTCTACAAATACGTGGCCGGGAACGATGTGCCTTGTGATGCAGTCATGAGGGGTTTGAAATCTCGCGATGCCTCCGAATGAACGGATGCCGAAGATTGTCAAGCGTTTTCCTTCTGTTGATAAATATGAACATCCCGTTGGGGAAATGGGATGCTTACCCCCGCCCCGTCAAACTCTTGTTTTACGGTTTGCATCAAATCCCAATAAACAGACCAGTAGTTCTCTGTGAGTGTCCAAGGTCGGCAGATGAGGTTGACAGATGAGTCAGCTAATTCATTGACTCTGATAGTAGGTGCTGGATCTTTAAGTACCAAAGCATGTTTTTGGACGGCTTTTTCTAGGATTTGTTTTGCTAGGTCAATGTCATCGCCGTAGCCAATGCCGAACACAAGATCGACGCGTCGCGTTGGACTGGCGGTCGCGTTCGTGATGGTGCCACCCCAAATGTCATTGTTTGGGACAATCATCAGCTTATTGTCGAAGGTTCGTATGTGAGTCGAGAACAAAGACACGGAATCGACTTTTCCTGAAACGCCCGCAGCCTCGATGACGTCGCCTACATCAAAGGGTCGGTAGGCGAGAATAAGTAGGCCACTGGCGAAGTTACTAAGCGTCCCTTGTAGAGCGAATGCAATCACAAAGCCTGCTGCTCCTACAGCCGCGATTAGTGGAGTGATGTCGATCTCAAGAGCAGCCAAGCCGATGATGAATCCAACCACCATTGATAGCTGTTTGGTGAAGGAGCTTAGAAAGTTGACAAGTAGCTGCGAAACTCCTTTGACTCGGGAGGCACCACGGTGAACAAAGTTCGCCAACATACTTGCACCGAAGTACGACACCAAAAGTATGATAATGAAGCGAACGAGATTCCAAACCCAACGCTTACCGCCCTGTTCAGCGACCAACCAGTTGGTGAACATTTGCCACACACCGGCTGCGTCTGTGACTTCCAACGCAACACCAGAAACCGCGTCGTTGTATTTTTGATATTCATCGGGATCGCCGCCCTTAATTTCTAGGCTGCTCAGTACAACCTCGAATTTCTCAGAGATCTCGGTTTTCTGTAGGTTGAGTTCAGTGAGTTTGCTGAAAAGCTGCTCACGTTGTTCTGTAAGCGATTCAGTGGTAGATGCTTCTGTTGGAAGCGGAGATAACTTGTCCGTAGAGGCCCGTGATGAATTAATGCCGGTTTCTATATCATCGGGGCCAGCGGAGTTGGAGGTTGTGGGCCGTGGTTGGTTGGTTGCAGCAGTTCCTCCGAGGGCCTTTTGCGTTTCGTTTTCATCTGAATTGGCAGTTTGTGATTCATCTGCAGGTCGGTGTGGCTCTCTGCCCGTGGAAGCTTTTTGCGTGGCAATTTGGGCTGTAGTTTTTTCAATTCGGATTTGAATCGCTGTAATCTCCTCGACATTTTTCTTAAGAAGATTCTGCCAGCCCTTGGCTTCCACCTCGAGTTCATCCACGGTGAGTGGTTTAACAAAGAGTTTGAGATGCGCAGTGGTGACGTTGGGGTCAACGGTAACGGCTTCGATGGCAGTTGAGGACGCAGCGTGGTCGGCCGGGGTTGTTGTCTTTTGTGCTACTGATTTCGAAGACGGAGCAGTTGCTCCCTGGTCGATCGTCTGACACCAAGCGGTCTGAATATGACACGTCTGACATGTGATCGCTGCGAGGATGGCGAGATGGAAAGAGACTCTGTAGAGCAGCAGTTGAGGAGGCATGAGACGAGCTTTGAAGGAGGAGATACAACTGACCTATCGAGTTTGGCAGGTTTTGTGGCGTTTTGCCATGGTCTGGGAGACTGGGGCTACGAAGAGTTGGCGATTCGACGGAAGTTTGAATCACTATTTTGGCCGCCGCGAAAGGTCTGGCAGTATCGCCAAAACGGGCTGAGCCTGCTGCCCAAAATGTCAACAAGAACAGGCAGAAGTTAAGTGTGGCGGGATCGTCCGTCCATAAACGTTTCACGATTGATGGTTCGGCGTGGGTGGGAAATCCGAAACAAACAGAGAAACAGTCTGAAATTGGGTATTCAGGCGACGCCAGAAGCAACAAATTGTCTATACTGCGTTGACAGTAGTGCTGGGACGCGAAGCTACGGCAGTCGTGCTCGCAAGTGCGTGATTTCGAGTTCTGGGTGCCAAACGGTATTTACATCGAATCGCATGCCATGAAAGAGGCCCCAATCAGCCCAAGGTATGGTCGCGACCCCCAGATTCTGCTTGATCGGCCATTTCGCGAGCGTCGTCTAGATTCGGAACTCCCCACTTCATGGCTCGGTCGGCCCTTCTGCAGATTGAGCCGTTCGTCGACCTCACACCCGCTTCGTTCTTTAGTCACGGCAAACGGCACACCTTGTTAGGCGACAATCGGAATCGATCATTTCTCGACGCTCAGGCGTTAGCGAGATTGGCTGCTGTACCTTTGTTTGCCAGGCGGCCAATGGTCGGTGGCGTTTCGGGGATGCACGCCAGTCCGCATCGTGGGTCCAGTGTGGAGTTCGCGGAGTATCGACGATACGTACCCGGTGATGATTTACGCCGTTTGGATTGGCGTGCATACGGACGAACGGATCGATACTATGTCAAAGAGTTCGAAGCAGATACGAACCTTCGGCTTTGCCTGGTTGTCGACACGAGCGGTTCAATGGGTTTTGGCTCAGGAGATGTTGAGAAAATCGAGTATGCCCGCCGCTTAGCCGGATCGCTTGCTTATCTTGCAGTGCAGCAGGGGGATGCAGTTGGATTAACGTGCATGGGGGCCGATATTGTTCGGTCCTTGCCGCCAAGGCGCACCCCTTCTCACTTGAGGGGTTTGAATGACATCTTGGAGAATACCACTCCTGAAGGGGAAACTGGGCTCGTTGCACGATTGCACGAGTTTGCTGAGACGACTCGAGGAAGAGCACTGGTTGTGATCATCTCGGATTTATTCGTTCATCCTCCACAGTTACGCGAGGCCTTTGATCATCTGAGATTCCGAAAGCATGACGTGTCTGTCTTCCATCTGATGGATCCACAGGAGATCTCGTTCGACTTTCGCAGGCCAACACGTTTTGTTGATCTCGAAGGAGGGGTTTCCCTGTTTGCAGATCCAAGTGAAATCATGGACCGCTATCAACAGGCGATGGTCGACTATCTGGCTGAGGTGCGAAGGATTGTCCTTGAGACTGGGGTAGATTACCACCGCTGCAGTCTTGATGGCGACTATGAGCAGGCATTGTTTGACTTCCTGGTGCGACGAAACACGGGGCGGGGCGGTTGATGAGTTTTTTGCAGCCCGCAATGCTGATTGCGTTGCCCCTGATAGCACTGCCAATCGTTATCCACCTGATAAACCAACGACGGTTTCAGACCGTGCAGTGGGGAGCAATGCAGTTTTTGCTTGCTGCCAATCGGATGTCTCGCGGATATGCCAGAATCAGACAGTGGTTGATCCTTGCTGCTCGGACATTGGCGGTCGCTGCGCTGATCTTTGCAATCAGTCGCCCGCTTTCCAGTGGCTGGTTGGGCGTCGCGGGTGGTGGTCAAGTTGATACAACAATCATCTTGCTGGATCGATCACCGAGCATGAGTCAGGCGGGACCCGATGGCGTGTCAAAACTCGAGGCTGGAATTGCAAAGTTGGTTGATTCACTTGAAACTCTTGGGGGGAACCGATATCTCCTGATCGATAGTGTCAATCAAGAACCCGTGGAGTTTGAAAAGCCTGCCGATTTGCTGCAGATGCCTGAGACTCAATCGGTGAGTGCTTCGGCAGATTTGCCCTCATTGCTGGAGGCCGCAGATCGTTACATCAGAGAAAATCGTCCCAGTCGAGCTGAAGTTTGGATGTTGAGTGATGTGAGACGCAACGACTGGAAAGATGATAGCGGGCGGTGGGACGCGATTCGTGAATCACTCGTTGAGTTGCCACAAATGGTCAGGTTCCACCTGTTGGCCTATCCCGAAATTCCGACTGGAAATCGCTCGCTGGCGGTCACGCAGGTCCGCAGAGTTGAAGATGGTGATGCAACAAAACTTATGATATCGCTGCAAATTGAGCAGGAAGAGAACGACGCTGCGGTGACGACCCTTCCGGTATCGCTGGAGCTCAACGGCGCGAGATCCACCTTTAACATCGAATTAAGCGGCAAAGCCTCAGAGTTGGTGGAGCATCCTGTGATGCTCGATGACGGGACTTCAAGGGGTTGGGGCCGGGTTTGGCTGCAAGCTGATTCCAGTGCAAGTGACAACGAATTTTACTTTGTGTTTGATAAAGAGCCGCCACGAAAAACGCTGGTGGTTAGTGATGATTCAGCAAAGGTCCGCCCCATCGAGTTTGCGGCTGCTATCTCGCCCAATGCGGCTGTTGTTTGTGAGTCCGTGAGTCTGACCCCCGAAGAGCTGGTATCGCAGGATCTGAATAACGTATCGTTAATCGCTTGGCATGTGGCTATTCCGGGTGAGGATGAAGGGCTGAATGCTGTTCTCAAGGCTTTCGTGCAACGCGGTGGGCAGTTAATCTTTTTTCCGCCAAAGTCTCCGACCACAGCCAAATTTTCGGGAGTCAGTTGGGGAACATGGCAGGAACCACAGGTGGTGCGAGTGGGATCCTGGGTTGGAGATCAAGATCTGTTGTCTCGAACTCGCAGTGGCGATGCTTTACCGGTCGGCGAACTCAAGGTCACGCGACATTGTGATTTGGAAGGTGATTTCAGATCGCTCGCGGTACTTGATGGTGGGGCTCCACTACTTGCAAGGGCAACGACTGATCGTGGTGGTGTTTTCTTTTGTACCACGACAAGCATGGCTAGTGACTCATCGTTGGCGACGGCCGGTGTTGTGCTTTATGCCATGATCCAACGTGCCGGAGAAGCGGGAGCAAAAACCTTGTCCAGTACCAAGCAAGCGATTGCTGGTGATGCCGAAATCGGCGAGATGCAAGGTTGGGAGCAGTTGGCGGGAAATTCAGATGGTCTCTCCAGCACTTATTCGTCTACCGCAGGCATCTATCAAGGCGAGGGAGCTTTGCTTGCGATCAACCGGAGTGTGGGGGAGGATGCCGAAACGATTGTTCCAGCAGATCGTATAGAAACGCTATTCTCAAATCTCGATTTTGATCGTGTGAATCAAACAGCCAGCGACGACGATAGCTTGATACAGGAGATCTGGCGATTGTTCTTGATCGTTGTGTTGCTCGCACTGATTGCCGAAGCCGTGTTGTGCATTCCCAAACGGATAGCTGCCAACGATCCCCTTTCATCATTTAATACCGGACGCACATCGCAGGTAAATCACAGCAGTGGTTTCAGCGATACAAGGCCTGGCCCCCAGGTCGACGATGTATCGGTAGGGGGGGTCGCATGAGTGGACTCCAGCACCTGACGTTTCTCGCGACGCCGTACTCGATTTCGTTATCGATCATTGCGGTTCTTGGGACATGTGTGGTCAGCTATTATGCATGGCTGCGCAGTGGACGTATGCGGTCAGTTGCAAAGTTGGAAGTGTTGCGGATTTTGATCGTCGTCATGATTGCGATCCTGTTGAACCAGCCGGAGTGGATCGAAGAGTATCAACCCGATACCAAGCCTACGATTGCGATTCTTTGGGACGATTCTCGTAGTATGGAAACACGCGACATTGTGGTAGATGGCGCGACAGGGAAAGAAGCCATTACGCGTGCCGAAGCGATCAAGCCCCTGCTCGATCCTGCGGCTTGGTCGGTGCTGGATGAGCGTTTGAATATCGTTTTGCAGCCAATCAGTCGTGCTGGGAAAGCAAGGGTTAAAGATGGCGGTGCGCAACTGAATGCAAACGATGATCAAGGCTCGGTAGAGGAAAGTCCCATCGTCACTAACCTTAAAGACCCGTTGATGGAAACTGCCGCGCGAGTCGGGCAGTTGATGGGAATTGTGCTGGTTTCTGATGGTGATTGGAACGATGGAGAGCCTCCTGTGGAGGCCGCCTCTCGTTTGCGAACCAAGCAAATTCCGATTTTTACTGTCGCTGCAGGTAGTCCCAGTCGGTTGCCTGATGTTGAGTTGCTCAGCGTGGATATCCCGACGTTCGGTGCCGCTGGAAAACCGGTTCGTATTCCTTTCACAATCGACAGTTCTCTGCCCCGTGACTTTGTTGCGACCGTCACCATGCAGGTTTCCAATGGTGACAAGTTGACCAAGGATGTTCGTGTGACCGCGATGGGGCGGACCTACGAGGCCTTCAATTGGAAGACGACGGATACGGGCGACTTCACAATTTCAGTATCGCTGCCGACGCAAGCAGAGGAAACCATTGCTGATAATAATGAACAGGCCGCGCCGATCGTTATCCGTGAGGAACAATTAAAGGTTCTAGTCGTTGAGTCCTATCCAAGATGGGAATACCGGTATCTGCGGAATGCTTTATCGAGGGATCCAGGAGTTGAGGTGTCGTGTTTGTTGTTTCACCCGGGCTTGGAAAAAGTGGGTGGAGGATCGCAGGATTACATACAGTTGTTCCCCGAAGCGATTGAAGACTTGGCTACCTATGATGTTGTATTCCTGGGTGATGTTGGGCTTGATGATGACCAGTTGACTGAAGAGCAGTGCAAGCTGTTGAAAGGTTTGATTGAACAACAGGCCAGCGGTTTGGTGTTCATGCCTGGGTTGCAGGGTAGGCAATTCAGTTTGCAGGGAACAGCTTTAGAAGAATTGAATCCGGTTGTGCTGGACGAGTCGCAGCCAGGGGGGTGGGGATCTCGTACTGCAGGGCATTTTGAATTGACCGAAAGGGGGCGTGGTAGTCTGTTGACGAAGCTTGCTGATAGCGGTGATGAAAACGTGCAGGTATGGGAAGACCTTCCTGGGTTCCAGTGGTATGCACCCGTCGTGAGGGCCAAGGCGGGGGCAGAGGTTTTGGCTGTTCATAATGAGATGAGCAATCAGTACGGTCGCCTCCCGTTGCTTGTGACGAGGACTTTTGGGGAGGGTAAAGTACTGTTCATGGGTACTGATGGCGCGTGGCGTTGGCGAAAAGGCGTTGAAGATAAGTATCACTATCGGTTCTGGGGGCAAGTAGTACGTTGGATGGCTTATCAACGAAATATGGTCAAAGGAAAAGGCATGCGTCTTTTCTATAAGCCAGATCAACCTCAGGTCCGCAAGACGCTCACATTTAGCGCGCATGTCATGGACAAGGGAGGAGAACCACTGCAACAGGGCGATGTCTTGGTGACGGTCACGTCACCCGCTGGTACGGTCGATACCGTAAGACTTACGGCTGAAGATGATCAGTGGGGCGTGTTCCAAGGACGCTTTACGCCGCAAGAGCCGGGCAAATAGGCCTTCGCAGTTATCTGCCAGCAAACAGGTGGCAAACTGGATACAACACTCTACGTTCGGGGGCAAGCGATTGAACAGGTGGGAAAGCCCGCAAGACTCGACGTGCTTGAGGAAATGGCTTTGGTTTCCAAGGGGAAAGCTGTCGAACAGAACAGCGTTTCCGAAATCATTGAGTTACTTGCCGCCCTGCCACAACCAGAACCCTCACTGAGGCGGTTGCAATTGTGGAGCCACCCGCTGGTGTTTTTAGGGCTTTTGGTGCTTCTGGGAATCTTCTGGGTGTGGCGTAAAGCGGTCGGGTTGATTTAGACGTAGGCCGTAGCCTTGAAGGTTTGGAGCGACAAAGCTTGTTGGGTCAGGGACGGCGATTTGTTTCGACTCGTGTTATCACCGAGCTTGCATGAGAGAGTTGGGCTGGCGTGATGAGAGCGAACGCATTTGCCAGTTTTCTGAAGCCAGTTTTCTGCATCCAGTTTTCTGCATCCAGTTTTCTGCATCCAGTTTTCTGCA
>JAAHTH010002281.1_pt1 | contig 15093 bp, 26 predicted proteins | sample 6116091 | NCBI WGS metagenome assembly JAAHTH01 (sample SAMN13939990, study PRJNA603662) | sponge metagenome | isolation source: marine sponge | host: Mycale hentscheli | place: New Zealand | collected 2006
CTACCCTCTTCTTCATCCAGACCATCTTCCGTAGCACGTAAATAATCTCTAAGTAATGAATCAGGCTTTACCTCATCAAAACCTTTTTGTAGTTCTACAAAATCTTTGATTCCTCTCCCTGTATCTTTTTTATATTTAAAGTAAGCAGCGACATCTTCAGGTAACTCTTCCTGAGTTTCTCGCTGACTCATTAACTCATCAAATGAATTAATTTCTTTATTATATCTTTTACCAATATATGAAAGAACGTCTTTTTCGTTTAATTCAGTAGGCTCTTCAGCTTTTGGCTCTTCAGCTTTTGGCTCTTCAGCTTTAGGTTGGTCTTCTTGAAGACCTTCTTCATGCTTATCTAAAAGCTCTTGCTCTACCTGTTGTGTGGATTTTTCTTCCCCTACTGTTACTTCTTTTACTTTGAATTCCATATGATTAAATTTAATTATTACAAATATAAGAAAAAAATAATACCGATTTTAGACATTATCTAGGATTGAATTCAGCTAAGTCAAATCCATCTAGACTATCCTCATTTGATTCAAAATTTACTGGTGGCAAATTATTTTTTCTTTGTTGTATTAGTTTTGATTGTTCAGTATTAGCCTGACTAATTCTATTAGCTTTTGCTCCTTCTCTTTGTACCTCTCTTTGAGCTAATGATTGTTCAGTCATATTTCTTAATTGTAAATTATAATTAAACTCTTCTTGCATTAATTTACTTTTAAGCATAGCCTCATTATTTTGCTTTTCAATCTCAAAAGCTATCTCAGCTTGTTTTAATTGCATCTTGCCTTGTATGTCAGCTTGTTGCTTTTGCATTTCCATTTGAGACTTTATTTCTTGAGACTTTAAAGTTTGTTGAGCTTGCATAGCTTGAGCTTGCATAACTTGTTGTTGTTGCTGCTCTTGTAATGCTTTACGCTTTACTTTAAGTAATTGATTCGCAAGTTTAATGTTTTTTATTTCTCGGATATCAATAGCATCTTCTAAATTTATATCTCCCTTAGACAATGCCATTTGTATATTCGATTCTAGTTGTGCTCTCTGTTCTTCATCTGGAGCTACTTCAATAAAAATGCCAAAATCATAAATATACAAGTCTTTAATATCATTAAGTATACTCACATTATATTTACCTATAGCATTAGCAAAATCATCTTTAAAGTCTGCATACTGTAATATATCTGCTACCCTATAAGTTATAGCTTCTGCTAAAGTTCTATATATATACAACGAACCTTCAAGTATATGTCTAGTTGCAACATTGGAATTTAAAGCTGCAAGTTTTTGCAAACCAACTAAAGAATTAGGATCAGGAGATGAAGCATCTCTGGCTTCGTTTAATCCTGTAACCTGTCTAATCATTCCTAAATAATGATTATAATTAGCAATAAGCATTTGTGTTTTACTAGAACCTGAACTAGATTGTAATTCTTTTATTGGTACTTTACCTTGGTTGTAATCTCCATCTTGTGTATAGCTTCTACCAATAACAGAACCTGTTTGAAAATATAATCTCAAAGCATCTTCTGGATTATAAGCATTTCCTGTACCTAGGTCTACTTCATTCAATCCATCAGCATCAATATAAACCCCATCAGGAACAACTCTTGAAATTACTTGTTGTAGTTTTAAATGTGTTATTTGTATTAAATCTGCAAAAGGAATCATACGTCTAGTTAAAGACTCAATAACACCTTTGTACATTCTTGGTGCAACTGCTACATAGTTTGGTAATGCATGTTGTTGAGCTGATTTAGGTCTTACCATATTTTCTGCAAGTTCCCACTTTAAAAGAATATTTGTACCCATAACCATTACTCCTTCATACCACACATCAATGGTTTTTTCCATCTTTTCAAATCTTCCTTCTTCCATCATTTCTACAGGTGGATTAAATTGGTCATCTTTCTCTATAACCTTTGCTCCTCCATTTTCTAGTATTTTCTTTTTATAAACTACTTTTTTAGTGGTTTTATAATTAAAATACATTAATGTAACAGTGTCTCTATAAAAAATATCATTCTCATAGAACTGAGCCACATTATAATAGTCATACCAACTCTGAGAGTATTTAGAAATTTCTTCTAAATCTTCTCTAGTTAAAGACTGGTCAATTTTCATCAACTCAGTAATTGGAAGAGTTTTAATTTCTCCCCAATAAAAACAATCTTTAAAGTGTGGGTCTTCTGTATAACTGTAAACAATATTTGCAGGGTCTACATATTTAATTTCAACTCCTGCTCCTGGTAAAAATTCGTGTTTTGTACAACCAATACCTAAAACAGTTAAATCATAATCAACTCTTTTACGAACATCGTTATAGTGGTTTTCAGCTAAAATTGTATTAATTGCTTCCTCTTCTGCAATCTCTATTGCAGGTTTATATTTAAGTTGCATGTATAAATTTAACTCTTCATCAGTTTGAGGAAGGTCATCAGGATTCATAATAAAAGGGTCAGCTCCTGTTTCTTTTTGTACAATTTCAAGTATATCTTTTGCTGCTGCTTGACCTTGTATCATATCTTGATACTTGCTTCTTTGAGCTTGAGACATAGCGTCTTCGGCATATGCTTTCACATCAAACAACCTGTCGTTCATTCCGTTAACAACAACATCTACAAATTTAGGTATAATAGGTACAGGTGTCCAATCTAGATTTAAGTAACTTAAATCACCATCAACTGCAAGTTCATTTTTATATTTAGCAACCGACTGTTCACCTCTAGCATAAAGACGTAACCTGTAGAAATCTCTCCACTGATTATAATATCTACATTGGTTGCCATCTTTCTTAAACCATTCGTATTGAATGGCTTGACCTATTTGTAAGCCAAATTCATCTGATGCTTTTTCACTATCAGAAACAAACTGACTTGGAAACCCAACAGAGGAAACATTTATTTTTACGTCTTTCATTTATCTAATTATTTCACTACGATTTCCTTTATTGTTATATCTAGCAAAGTTAACAATAATATTTGATTGTTTTTTTACAGGTTGATAAAGGTGTCTTTGACAAGCCATTACTGCTAAACCTGAACTAATAGATGCATCAAACTTAGTTCTATTGCTAATATCAAACTTTGCCCAATCTTCTAATGTTCTACTAAAAGGCATATAACCCATTTCATCTTCTTTAACTAGTCCTACATATGTTTCAATATAAGACTCAATAGCTGCTGCGTGAGCTTGTTTTACTGCTTCACTTGAGTTAGGTATACCCCCAAGTTCTTTTTCTGTCTTAGAGAGTTTGTGTTTAAGTTTGTCTGGTCTATTAATACTAAACCCTCTATATCCCCTATTCTTAAAATGATATAATAATCTCGGTTTATTATTCTCTACTAATATAGGCATTCCATAAAATACACATGCCATCAATACTTCTTCAAAGAATATCTCTGCAGTTTGAGGTCTTGCTACATACTCTAAAAAAAACTGATTACTAGGAGCATCATCCATGTTAAACTTAGTTAATCCATGTAAAGCACCGTTGGATGCTCCACCTCCAACTGTACCAGATATATCATAGCTATCGCAACCAAAAGCACCAAGATGTTCATTTGCAGGAAAAAAATCACCTCTATGGTTTTTTCTATATCTATTCTGCATATTCTTTTTAGGAAGCCAACCTACTAAAAATCTTCCCCTGTTGTTAGGAGTCCACACTACTTCAGTGTCTTTGATTCCATTCTTCCAGGAGAAAGAGCCACGAGTTGTATGGTGTTCTTGTATAAGTGAATCATTGTAATCTATCTGTTGATATATTCGTGTAAGATTAAATAACGACTGTTTGCTTTCATCCCTGAATGCATGGGATTCAGTTCTTGGAAATTGTCTGTAGAACTCATTTAATGCGTCAGGATCATTCTTTAAACTTTCAACTTCGTTGTTCCAGTAATCTATAACATCATCCATAGGCATACCATACTCATCTATATAACCTTCAAAGTTCCACTCCATAGGGATGAAAAGTGAATATAACCCACTTTTGGTTTGACCATTATTACTTCTTTCATGTGGATTAGAGTCATAATACAGTTTCTTAAATTCTTCCCCTCCTTTACTAAGGGAGTTAGAGGTTGAACCCATCATGCATTTACCAATTATTCTTCTACCCAACCTTAAACAAGTTTTGGTAACACGATAATTATTAAGTATATTGTTAGGTTTTAGCCATTTACCACTTTCATCATGAGCTAATAATAAAAGTTTTTCCCCATCATAAGAGTTGTCATCTGTATTTTTCCAGTCAATGGTTGTATCAAGACCTTCCATCTCTTCATCATCAACATCGTACATATTCTTTTTTGTAATCTTTGATGCAGGTATTCTAAAAGCTAATTCAGTTTTTGGTTTATCCATACCATCCTGAACAGGTTTAAAAAAGAAAGGATAGTTTCTTACAATTGGAACAACTTTATCTGTAAACATTTTTTTAGCATCAGACCCAGACTTAGATAATATTCCTATACGAGAGTTTTTAGATATTGTTGCCACATTTGCACATTCTTCAGATGCCATATATGAAAAACCTGAACGTCTAATTTTTAAATATATCATGCCAAAGCATCGAGAATCTGCCTTACATGCCTCCCAAAAAACATAAAAAATTCTGTTAGCCTCCCTAAAATCTGGATAACCAACATCAATCTTTGTCCATTGAAGATACATATAATGTGAACCAGTTATATATGTACTAGTGTTCTTGTTTATAAACCAATAGCCTTGTTCTCTTTTATCAAACTCACTTTCAATATAGTCTACCCATTGAGCTTTAAAAGTATTAGAATGCTCATTCCATTGGAATATAGATTGTATTTTTAGAATTGCTTTTGGTGGTTCTTCTCTTTCCCACTTGTTATTGTCTCTTTGAATAGACTCTGGAGCTTTAGGCAAGCCAATCCTAAGTCCGTTAATTTCATATATCTCTCCTACCTCACCTGTTTTAGAAATTACAACAACATCATACTTTTCATCATAGCCATATTTCCATGACCTATTTCTATTCTTTTTTTTAAGAATACCTTTAGGTATGTAGTTATCTATAACCCTGTATAAACTATGAAGACCTTCGTTCTGCAAATCCTTGTTTAGTGTCTAGTTTACTTGGACCTCGTGCTTCGATTTCCATTAAATTTTTTTCATTCTCTATTCTAGTCAGTATATCAAAAGCATCAAATATAGCTAACTTCTTAGTAGCTGCAGCATTTTTTAATCTATCAGCAGCTAGCTCGTCTTCAGGGTCTGGCTTAATTATATCTTCCTTAGCAACTTTAATTAGTTGCTCTACGTCTCTCATTCCTGCCTGAATAATATTCTTCTTTAAAGTTTGTGGGTCTAGTGCCATTTGGATTATATTTTATTCTTGGTCTTTTTTTTCTTCTAGGCTTATCTTTCATAATTTAATTGTTATTTGATGATCAAACATTCGATAAAGTTTTTCACCATCCACCTCAAACTCATATTCACTTTCTGGTTTAAAACATATTTTATCGCCTGGATTCACATTTTGTGAACGCAAGTACTCATTGCTATACTTTATTTCACCAACTAAAGGTTCTTCGTTTGTGTTTTTGTATAAATAATAATCCTCTGTAGGAACAGGTTTCGTAAAACAATACCTGCCACTAGTATTCCATTGTTCACCATTATGATACATATAAAACTGATCAGGCTCAACAAAAAATAAATCATTCATAAAATAACTTCTACCACTTTTTCTTCTTCCCTGCATGTCGTTATAAAATTTAAAAACATTGTGATGAACTAAAAGTTTATCTCCTGGTTTAATAGGACCATCATACACAATAGGTGTGGCTACCACCTCAGCAATACGATTAGATGCCTTATGGTTTTCTTCTGAGGTGCTTGTTATAAAGTCTACTCCACCTATATTTTTAGTGTTGTTATATCTTTTATTATCTAAAGGAGTAGTGATAAATAGGTAAGGTGATTTCATTAGAAATTAATATTATATTCGACAGATACAGGCATATTAATAAACTGCTTCCACAAAACAATTTCTTTGTTATATGTGGATTCAATCCATATCTTAAAGGCATCTACATTTTCATCATATCTTATGTGATGTATTTTGTAAGTACCTTTTAATATTTCTTGTCCAACAACATAATGCATAGCTCCTCCTTTATAATCAGGACCAACTGCTATCTTACGAATATCATTCATTTAATTAGATTTAATTTATACAAATATAATCAAAAAAAAATACCCCTGAATAAACAGAGGTATTCTAAGCGAAGAGGAGACTCTAATTGCGAACCTCACAAAGAGATCAGACTAATTGAAAACATCTCAAGGATGTAATACTAATTGAGCTCCTCGCATATTTTAATTAAACGATCTTGCAGCATTACCTGTTGACCCTTGACTTAGTGTGTAATTATTTACAACTTTAGGATTACTGCCATCATATTGATATTTTAATGTTACGGCATTTGATAAATTTCCAAAAATATAAGGTAACTCATGGTTTGTATTTGTCCATGTAGGGTTTGGTATACCTATAGCAAATTTCATTATAATTTGTGATGTACGATAACTATTTGGATTATTCTCTGTATTTTCATTAGCACTAGGTCTTGTAACTGAAAATCGTGTACCCCAATAATCTTGTGTTGTTGTCGCAGGAAGTGATGTCACTTCTGTTGGATTTAAGGTATCAAACAAAAATCCTAAAGGATTAAAAGGAACTTCAATATACGTTGTAGGTCTTAATGAAGCAAAGTCAGTTATTAATGATCCTGTCTTAGCAATTTTTAATTCACTGTTTATATCCCATTCTGTTGGAATAGGAAATAACACAAGACCACCATTGGTAGTTTGTGCACTTGATGCCCAATTACTACCTGGAAAATTAACTTGCTGATACACTCCATTGTTATGAGAAGGGTGAATAAAATTTGCCCTTTTCATTATATAATCATAATTAGGACCTAAATCTATTCTTCTAGTTCTTGACTTTCTATATCTAAACATAAAAAGCCTAGGATTTTTAGTTAACCAATCTGTTTCAATTGGTTTTTGCATAGCAACAAAAGCCTTTTTATTTTTTGTAGTTGCATCAACATATGGTCTTTTTAAAACATACATATAGGGTGTAGGAATATCATCAGCTTGTCCTATGTAAGTTTTTAAACCTTCAACAGTAATGTTCTTAGTTACATCTATGGGTGTTCCATTTGTTTGAGTAATAACTATCTTATCATCACCTTGAGGTGTTACTGTATTTAATGAACTAATTTTTGTCATAATATTATTTTTTTGTATCTGAATATGATTTCATCATTTTTTCTCCTGTTCTACCAATAACATATCCTCCTATTCCTATTTGTAGCAAATTCCAAAACTCGTTTTCAAGCTCAGGTATTGTTAAATCAAACAAAGGAGCAAGAAACTTTACATAGATAACTATAAACCCAAAAGCTAACATTAAAATTGGTCTCCAACTTCTTTGAATCCAATTTCCTTTCGCTTCTGCTACAATTATTTCTGTCTGCATTCTCTGCAGCTCCAATTGTTTTTCAATGAGAATTTGTTTGATAGCATTCTCTGCTAATATTTTTTCTTCTTTAGAGGTAAATAATTTATCAAGACCACCCATTATGTCCTTAACTACAGTACCTCCAAACCAATCTAATATTTTTTTCATACTAATACATCCACATTACTTGCTGAGATTTTTTAAAATCTAAGTCTACATGTATAAAAGTTTTAGCTACTCCTATTCTTTGAAATCCTATTTCTTGTAACAAATATACTAAATGAAATCTGTCAACACTATTATCACATTTAATATCAGCAGCTAATCCATACATATGACTTGAACCTGGTGACCCTTCTGTTCTAGGTTTCCCTCCAACTCTTGCATTATGATCTTCACTTCTATAGCCACTATTTATAATAATAGGCTTCCCAAACTTACCTCTAACCTCATCAAGCATTTCTAAAAAATTCTCATCCATTAAATTACCACTTCCTGGCATATCTGGAGAATCAAATTCTTTGTAGCTAAAGTGTGTCATTTATTTTCTTTATAGTTGGCATAAATTCTTTGTGCCGTATACACTATAGAAATTATTAATAATATTATTTTTAGTACTGCTTCTATTTCACTAAATGAAACAACTAAAGCAAGACCATTAAGTATAGTCAGTTTTATATCCGATAAGTTCATTTTACTAAACATGTTTGTATTGATAATTCATTTGAACGTCAATCAACCAAGAATTAGTTTGAACATAATAACTTTTAATACTTGATTTCATACAAACAAAGTTAAGTAAAAAATAATTAACCTATCTATGGAGTACAGGCAGTAAAATTTGGCTTTGGCAACACCCAAGATGGTGTGCTATTACTAAAAGTACTACAACTTGTAACTTGACTAACCACCCATCCACTTAGGTCTTGGTTATATAATGAACATCCTTCAAACAGTCTTGACATTTGAGTAATATTACTCACATCCCAAGAACTTAAATCTTTATTAAAAGATATACATCTAGTAAACATATATTGAATATCGTTCAATTGTGTAGAGAAAACCCAATTAGATAAAGGTTGATCAAAAGCACTAGCTTCATAAAACATAAAACTTGTAGTAATCACGCTTGAGACATCCCAATTATTTAATGGTTGGTTAAAAACTGTTGCAATAGTAAACATTAAACTCATATTAGTCACGTTACTAACATCCCAATTATTTATATCTTGATTAAAGGATGCTGCTCTATTAAACATAGAATTCATGTTTGTTACATTGCTAACATCCCAATTACTTATATCTCCATTGAAAGATCCCTTTTCATAAAAAGCACGATTCATATCAGTTACCTGACTAACATCCCAATCTTGAATTCTACCATAAGGCACTAGGTCGTAATCTCCATTAGGATCTTGCGCTAATATATCTGTAATTGCTTGATTAAATGTGGCATCTGTTAAAGGCACAGGTCCTCCTTCTCTAACTGAAGATGAAGATGATCCTATTGCATTTGCGATGGATATATACATACTACCAAAGTGCTATAATGCCTGAAGCAGTTGTGTTAGTTGCAAAAACTTTTACCACATTAACTGGTAAAAAAGATCCATCTGGAAATCCTGCAAACACAATATCATCACCTCCTGCAGTTAATACTCGCAGGTCACCTCCTGTGCCTACATATAATACACACCCATTGTTGCCTCTTCCATTAGATTCAGAAACACTAGGAATATCTACTGTATCACTTGGAGTGACTACTGATGCTCTACTTGCTTGTAATTTTTGATATGCCATAATTTTTATATTTTATAAGGTTTAGCAACTAGCCCTAATATTCCTTCTGCGGTTGCAGGTGTTACGCTCCCTGCTGTTCTAATTCCTGCCATTGCAAGCATGTGTCCTGCAGGAACAATAAGTTTTTTAGGTGCTACGTTTTCAATAAATCCCGGAGCAGTTCCGTCTACACTACTATCAAATGTTGTATTTAAGGAACCTAATTCTGTCCAAGTATTTATGTCATTGGGATTTTGGTTTAAATCGTCTGAGATGTAAAAAACAAATTCATAAGCAAAATTATTTGTAACATTAATGGGTTGTGAAACTTTATAATAAACAGAAGATATAATTATATCTTGTGGAAATGCTAATACTGAAGTTTGAGTTGTTGGTGAGATAAAAAATATTCCACCCCATTCAACTGTGTCTCCATTAAAAGGAACTTGAGCATCATTACCCATATTGATAATTATCCCATTGTAAGAGTATCCTGCTGCAAAATCATCAGGGAAGCTATATACATCTCTTTGTTCGTTTGCCAAAGCAGAACCTTTGTTTTCTGTATTTACATTTGGAGCTACTCCATGAAATTTTGTTCCGTTTGGTATTGCCATTTTATTTATTTTACGTGTTGAAATGTTACTGTTACCTCTACATCTTCTCCTGAGTTTGAAAAACCTGCTGATGGTGTTGCCGTAAATGCAAAAATATCACCTACATTAAAAACTTTATCTACTTGAGAAGATAAATCTTCAATAAATCCTGGGAAATCTCCTGAACCACTATCCCAAACTGTATCTAAATCTACATAATTTGTCCAATTTGATGCATTAACCAACTGGGCATTTATGTCGGTGCATCTAGAAACTTTAAACCCTACCTGAGCACCACCTGCTGCAGCTTGATATCCATCAACTGATGACCATTTTACAGAGATTTTTGAAACAATACACTTTGATGTAATAACAATATTACCTAAGTGATCTGCCTGAGTTATTGGATTTACCCCCCAAGCTACAGTATCACCACCTAAAACATCTGAAGTTCCTCCTCCAAAATTTATAAATGTTCCTGAAAAAGTATCAGATTTAAAATCTTCTATAGTATAAACGTCTCTTTGCGAATTTGCTTGCTGAGAACCTAAATTCTTTGTTACTACATTTGGAGCTACTCCATGAAATTGTGTTCCTTGTGGTATCATTTATTTTATTTTTTATATGGAAACTTTCTGTTTAACGAATCTCTTCTTTCAGAACATCCACATGGTTTACCTGTTGCTTTAGCAACTTTGTCTACTACTTTTTTAATACCAGTAGCAGTAGTAATTTTTTCAATGGTATCTCCTAATCCTCTAGATTTTTCGTTTAACATACTTATTTTTTTATTAATTTTCCTAAATGTCCTTTTACACTTTTTGGGTAATGTTTTTCATACTTCATTGAGTGGTCTCCTCCGTATGCATGACCATAATCTTTTTTAGACATTGCTTTACTTTCGTCTCTACGATCTTTTAATGACTGAGACTTTTTTCCGTTTTTTGCTCCTAGAGATTCATCTAGTCTTGAATTATAACCTTGTTTTTTCATAATGTAAAGTTTTATTCAACAAATATACTAATATTTTTATTGTCTATTTTTTAGACTTAGCTCCAACACACTTCCACCTTTTGCGTGATAGGTTGTTTGGTGTGTTTGGGTCATTAGCTTTTTTTCTAGATAACCCTCTTTTTATACCTAAGCTTCTAGCACAGTAGCTATCTCCTTTGCTAGTTCCTGGTTTTACCCTTGGACCTCCTCCTTTAGCTTTACCTGCCTGTCCGTAACTTACTTTTTTACCACTTTTAGTGATTTTTACTTTAGCTTTCCCCTTTCTTGGTCTTGCCATAATTATGATTTTGCTTGTATTACTATCCAGTTATTACCATCAGACCAAACTGCACATCCATTATACGCTTTATTTATAACATAAAAAGCATCTCCATCAATTGTTTCACCAACAGGAGCAACCACATGAACTTTATCACTTGCAACAACAGTAGAGTCGTTTACTATTCTTAAAAAACGATAAGGAATATCTGCTGCCGAAGGTAATATTAAATCAAATACTCCTGCTCCCCCTGACCATGTCAGGTCAATTATATTTTTTGTAGTAGTAATGACTAAGCTTCCACCAGGTGTTGCAGTAATAAACTCAGGTTCTAGTATTGCCGTATTACCAAACTCTACCTTAGAACCTATTTCTTCTATAGTATATGCGTCTCTCATTGCATTTGCCTGCTGAGAACCCTTGTTTCTTGTATCTACTTCAGGAGCTACTCCATGAAATTTTGTGCCATCTGGTATTGCCATTTATGTGTATTTTTTAGTTACTCTTGCAGCATTAGTGTTTGAAACAAACTGCTTCTTTCCACCTGATGCTTTCTTTTTTCTAGCCGTTTTAGCTCGTTGTCTTTTACTTAATGCTCTAGCTTTTGCTAAAGGGAGGCATCTGTCTGGATTTTTTTTGTTCTTGCTAGTACCACACTCGCCCTTGATTTCCCCATCAGTCCCAATGCGTACCCACTTTTCTTTTCTCCATTTAGCTAACTCACCCATTAAGACTGTCTTTTTGTTGTGTAATTTGTTTTTTTTGTTCTTCCATGTCGTGTTACAATTTTCTCAACATTTTTTTGAATAACATTACCATTAACATCAAAACTTTTAAAAACTTTTCGTGTCTTTGATTTAGGGTTTGATTTTTTTCTTTTAACATTCTTGGACTTTGTCGTAAGTGTCTGAACAGTTCCATCAGAGGTATTGGTAATCGTAGTCTCTGACTTATACTTACCCTTTTTCTTTCTAGGATTCTCCTTTGTTGTATTCGTACCTGTACTTTTTATAATATCTGGCATTACTTTATAATTTCTTTTTTATTGTTTTTATCCCAGTATTTTTTCCTACTTTCAAAGTGTCAACTTGCTTGTACCCTTTTTTTGGGTTTCCAAAGACTTTTGGATTAGGTTTTCCACCTGCAGCACGAATACTACATTTTTCTATTTGTCTTAATTGCTTCGGAGTTGCTTGTGAAATTTTCATAGCATCTCCCAATATTTTTTTCGCACATTTTCTATTTGGCATAATTTTTATTTTTAAGATTCGTTATTTATTTTTTTTAGCTTTTCTATAAGCTTTCATAGCTTCTCTTTTTGCTTTACCTTTTTTCCAAGACCCTGCAGCAAATCTTTCTGCTCTTCGTTTACTTTTAAATTCATAAACCTCTCCTGCTTCTAGTGCTTGCTTAAATGTTTGAGGTTTTTCTTTTTCATTTTTTTTAAAAGTTATAGTAGGAGCAGCATAATGTTTATCATTATTTTTTCCACCTGTATATGTTGCCATTTTTACAGTAGCATTTCTTCCTGAACTATTTCTTTTAAGATTCCTTAAATGCTTCTTTCTATTTTTTTTAATAGTATCTGGCATTACTTTTTCTTTTTACCTTTAGCATAGTTAGGGTCTTTACAGTACTTACTAGCAGCCATGTTAGCATAGGCACTTGGGTATTTATCAAATGTTCTCTTTGCCCAGGCAATCCCTGCAGGGCAAATTTTATTTCCTTTTGTTCTACCTTTCTTTGCCATTACTTTTTACCACACTTAGCGTAAACACTATTTGATATCTGCTTGTTTGATGGTAGTCCAAACTTCTCTGGCTTACCCTTCATGCTTTTGTTTGCCTGAGTAAAATAAGGTTTTAATTTTTTCATGCTTTCTTAGTTTTAGGTGATAGACCTTGAAGACCCTTTAGTCCTTGTAGTCCTGCTATCTTAGTATACTTGTCAGATACATACTTTCTTTTTGCATCTTTTTTCTTTTTCCTGTTAGCTGCTATGGTTTTCTTTTTATTAGCCATTGCCTCCGAAGTAAGCTTCTTGTTTTTTGCTTTTAGATCAGCTATTGCCTTAGTAGTACTTGCCCTAAAGGTTGAGGTCTCGTTCTCTTTCTTTTTAGCAGCAGCAGCCTTTTTTTCTTCGTCAGTCATAATTTGTATCTTTACAACAAAGTTACTAAATTAAATTTTATGCAATCAGACTACTTAAAATATTGGAGGGTAGTGCGTCAGTTTATAAAAGCAAAACATGGACTAACACAAGCAGACCTTGACATATTACTATTTTTAAAATCAGAACAATACTTTTCAAAAGATAAATTTAAAGAGTTCGATGAATTAATCAGTTGGAATAAGAATAGGTTTGAAAATCTAAGACAGGCAGGTTGGATTGAGGTCTTTAGAAAAAGAATGGGAAAAAGAAAAGCTCTATATCAACTTTCTACAAAAGGAAAAAGGGTCACCACATCAATATACAAATACCTCAATGGGAAAGAAATTCCTACAAGTAATGATGGCAACCCTATGTTTCTTAGAAACGTATCATACACCGATAAGGTGTATCGAAATTTTATAACAGAAATGAACGCTTTTACAAGACAACAACGACATCAGATTCAGAAATAACTGTGTGCTGCGTTCCGTTTATTACCATCTTGTAGCCTGCCCTTGAGTCATAGTATATCTCATCAGCAGTATTTACCACACCCACATCTGTACCAGGCATGACAACCACACCCTTCTTGTATCTCAAGTCTTTGGTGTCTTCGCTAGTTAAAAGTATTCCTGACTCCGTACTGATCTCTTCTTTGATTTCATCAATCACGATATATTTTCCTATTGGCTTCATTCGCTTTCGTATGTTCTAGCCATTGTAATAATAGCATTGGTTGATAAAATAGTTACTGCAACAGACACTGCATTTTGAAGAGCTGACCTAGTTACCTTGGTAGGGTCAATGACACCCATCTCTATTAGGTCACCATATTCCTTAGTCTTTAAATCATACCCATAGTCAAATCCACTAAGGTAGTGGTCTTTGAGAATATCATCAGGCTCTAGACCTGCGTTTATAAGTATCTGTCTCCATGGAGCTTGGAGGGCATCGTACATAATATCTCTCGCTACCATAAGCTCCTTGGTTTCCTTTTTTTGATTTCTCTTGAAGTGAAAGGGTGCACATATTTTTGCTAGTGCCATTCCTGCTCCTGGAAGTATTCCCTCCTCTAAAGCTGAACGTACTGCACACACTGCATCGTCTACCCTGTCATATAACTCCTTCTGCTCAAGGTCTGTGTTACCTCCTACATGGATAACTCCTATCCCTCCTGTTAAGGAGGCGATTCGCTGCAGAATAAAATCCTTGTCATGCTTTGCCTTGGTCACCTTATGTGCATCCCATAACTCAGCTACCCTTTGGTCCACATCCTTGTTTTCCTCAGCCTCACTTAAAATTACAGAAGAGTCTCTCCCAACTATCACCCTGGAAGCAAACCCTAAGTCTGTAAATTCAATGAGGCTTAAATCGTCACCTGTCTTTTCCGAAAAATATGTAGCTCCTACCGACAACGCTATGTCCTGCATCAGCTCGTGCTGACGATATCCAAAGTTAGGTGGTGGAACTGTACATAGATGTAAACCTCTCTTCTGAACATTGGCAGCCAAAGTGGCTATCACATTCGTAGTACATGGTGATATAATTAATAATTTTTTCTTATCTTGTATGATTGGTTTTAACACATTCTCTATCTGAAGTATGTTACTGATCTCTGCATCACATACTAGTATATGCACATCATCCAATATACACTCGTCTTTCTTTTGGTGGTTGATAAACATTGGTGACGAATATCCCTTATCTATCTTAATACCTTTCGTGGTTTCATAAAAAGTATCTGGTGTCGGTGAGTTCTCCACAGTGACTATGCCGTTCTTGCCAACATCGTT
>JAAHTH010001112.1_pt1 | contig 15077 bp, 12 predicted proteins | sample 6116091 | NCBI WGS metagenome assembly JAAHTH01 (sample SAMN13939990, study PRJNA603662) | sponge metagenome | isolation source: marine sponge | host: Mycale hentscheli | place: New Zealand | collected 2006
CTCGGGAACGCTCAGCGTCATGTCCTGATAGGCGGTGCGCGGCGTAAATCCAGCTCGGGTGTAAAGAGAAAATGAATCGAGATTAAGGGCGCTTGAAACGAGGCGTACTGGTTTTTGTTCCTCCTCTGCTATGTTTGTGACGTGAGCGAGTAGGCGACTGGCAACTTTTTGCCCCATCGCATCGGGGTGGACGTTCATGATCCCGAGGGAAATATGAGTTTCACGGGGGTGGAAAAAACAGGAGCCGACGATCCGCTGGCTTAACTTCTCGACCGCTAAAATACAGCATCCCGGATCGAGGTCTTCGTAGACCTCACAGAAAAGCTCAGCGTCCTTGACCTCCCCAGTGAAAATTGCCCCCATGCCGTGCGATTGGTACCAGTGGTTGGTTCCCTCGTAGATCAAACTGGCCACCTCCGGCCAATCTTCGCGCTTCATCGGACGTAAAATGATGTTAGAGGGATTCAATTTTATGACTCGCAATCGTTGGCCGGTTGTCAGGTTTAAATGTATGACTTTTTTAAAAGGAGCTAATCGAAGTCGTTTTAGCTTTGACTTAGTCTATCTGATAATCCGGGTGCTGCAATTTTGAGAGTTATCAAACATATTTCTTTATGAGAGCCGCAAAGTAGAATAACTGGTACACAAAATAATTGTTCTGGGAGTGTTGAGGTGGTAGCTTGGAGCCAATTGAGACTTAACAAAGGAATAGGTGCGATGCGATTTTTGATTCTAGGTTGTTTGTTTTTATTGTCTGGCTCATTGTGTGATTACTCCGTTAGTGCGGAACCTGAAGTGGTTGCGTTGTGGGAGGGTGACGTTCCCGGCGCGGCGGGAAGTGAGGACAAGGATACACCTCGTTTGATTCTTTATCCCGCTGCGGAAAACCCTTCGGGAACCGCAGTGGTGATTTGCCCGGGTGGTGGATATGGCGGTTTGGCGATGGGGCACGAGGGGCACCAGATTGCAGAGTGGCTTAATAAAAACGGGATTTCTGCTTTTATTTGCGATTATCGCCACCGTGGTAAGGGATACGGTCACCCCTACCCTTTAATGGATGTGCAACGGGCAATTCGAATGGTTCGAAAGAATGCCGAGGCTTGGAAGATCAATCCAGACAAGGTGGGAGTGCTTGGGTTTTCGGCGGGAGGACATCTTGCGTCTTCGGTTTCGACCCATGACAGTATTGGCAAATTAGTGGATGATGAAATTGACGGGATGCCGTGCCGCCCCAATTTTTCCGTTCTGTGTTACCCCGTGATTGGCTTTGGTAAGCCCTATACCCATCGAGGCTCCCAGCGAAATTTAATTGGAGACCAAGCCGAAAAAGAATTGGTCGAGTTCTACTCCAATGAAGAACAAGTGGATGAGAAAACACCCCCTACTTTCTTGTGGCATACAACTCAGGATAAAGCTGTTCCCGTTGAGAATAGCATTGAGTATTACCTCGCCTGCAAGAAACATAACGTTCCCGCTTCATTGCATGTGTTTGAGCAAGGTCGGCACGGAATTGGACTGGCAGTTGGTACCAAGGCTGCCTTCGCATGGCCCCAATTGTGCATCGAATGGATGCAAGAGTTAGGGTTTGCGAATGGGAGCCCGTCCAACTAGATACCAAGCCGAATTATTTTTTCCAAGGGACATGTGTCCAGTGAACGGAATTCTGGTCGTTTGGTTGTGGAGAGCCCGGAGTGCTCCGCCCATTTTCAATGAAACGCCTCAGAGTCTCGGTCATTTGCTCAACGATCTCCGAGCGTTCGAGGTGCAAATTGACTGATTCCTTAGGATCGTTCTTCATGTCATAAAGCTGGACTGCGGGGAGGTTCTGTTTGCTGGCTTCAACTTCACGCGGTGTGCTCCAGCCTCCTGAGCCACGACAAAAAAGTGTTTTCCATTGGCCATTCTCTCCTCCTTGTCGAATGGCAAAGTGTCCGGAAATTGAGTGGCATACGATGGCTTCGTGAAGTGGTTGCTCGAGTCGCTTGCCTTGTAAAAGTGGAAGAAGGCTCAGGCTGTCTTCGGCAGCCTCATCTGGCAAATCATAGTTAGTGATTTCTGCCAGGGTTGCCATTAGGTCAACCAGTGAAACGACTTCATTGGATCGGGAGTTAGGCTTTGTGACTCCAGGCCAGCGAACGACCAGGGGAACTCGGTGTCCACCCTCAAAGGCATCCGCTTTGTTACCTCGGAAGTTCTCGGTGAGATGGACTCCCTTTTCAGCAAGAGATTCGAAGTTGGCGATCGGCGATGTACCATTGTCCGTCGTAAATATGACCATCGTGTTTTTTGATTGTTGCGAATCGTCGAGTGCTTTAAGCAATTGCCCAACGATGGCATCAGTTTCAATGAGGAAGTCAGCGTACTCACTAATGCCACTTGTTCCTTTCCAGGGCTGGTCGGGTGCGATGGGTGAATGCGGTGACGGCATTGGGAAGTACAGAAAAAAAGGTTTCTCTGAGTTCTTTTGAGCATGAATAAATTCCGCACAGCGTTTGCCGTATTCTGGTAAGACGGATTCCAAACGCCACCCCGCGACGGCTGGACCAGGATTGACGCCAGTGTATTTGGTTAGCCCAATGGCTTCGGCGGACGTTGCAATGGTACCCAACAATTTGTCATTTTCACGCCATGCATAGGGTGGCCAATTGGGTACATCATCTCCAAACCAGTAATCAAACCCTCTTCCGTTGGGGCCGTTTTGAATGGCGCCGGTAAAATCAATTTCAGCCAACTTGGAGGTATAGGTCGGCGTCTCACTTTTTTGGTTTTTGCTTGGCCAATTAAATCCAAGATGCCATTTACCGATCATCTGGGTGCGGTATCCTTGCCGACGTAACATTGCCGGCAGGGTGAGTCGATTGGATTCAATGAGCGGGCGTTCCCATTTGCCAACGATCCCTCGCTTAAGCCTTGAACGCCAGTTGTATCGGCCGGTCAGCAAACCGTAACGTGACGGAGAGCAAACCGCTGACGTGGAGTGCGCATCCATGAACGAAATGCCTTCATTGACAAGTCGGTCTATGTGAGGGGTTTCGAGGCCAAGGCGACCGTTAAATGCACTGACACAGTCCAGCCCCATGTCATCCCCAAAAATTAAGATAATGTTGGGGGGTGTTTCGGCAATAAGTTGATTTTCCGCGCCGCAGAGAGAGAAGCAGCTAAACAGAACTAGTCCAATACGTCGTATTACAGAATGAGAAATCATCATCTTCGACCTGTTGTTTCGTTGCTGGTTAAATTCAGAATCAAAGCGATTGAATTGTCAAAAGAGAATCAATTTCGCTTCTAACTAAAGCAGTCTGGGCGAGTCTCAAATGAATGGTAGCGGTCAGTCGATATTTTTTTGGATCTGGATTTTATCAGGTGTTGGTGAGGGACAACCCGCGCTTGGGACCTCTAATTTGGCTGTCCAAAGAATTGCATTGAGTACGACTCTTCTAAAATTATCGTCTTGCCAGCTCTCATGATTATGAGCTCCGGTAAATCCAAAGCCTCGCCCCCCATCAGGGCGTTGGTAGGCCCAGGCAACGTGCTGAGGTTCACCGTTGGCAACAGCCGCTCGGACGGTGGGATTGCCGCTGCGATCACCGTCAGGGCGGCGCAGAGTTTCCGGTGGTGGAAGATCAGAAAGAATAGGGGTTACTCCCTCAAGATTGTCGCGGAAACGCATGTGGTAATACCATTCATCGTCAACACTAAAGGGCTTAACGCCGTTGCTAATAGGGTGGTTTGGGAATTGGGTGAAATTTGGTTTCCAGTGAGGGTTGACTGACCAGTTAAGGTCACAGAAACCTCCCATCCAAGCCAAGAATTTTTCGCCAGCCTTTCCCTTCTCTGCTTCGGTGGCCCAATGAATCATGACAACACCAATACCTTTTTTCATTAGTTCGTCAAATTCATCAAGATGAGATTTTAGGGCGTGACCACGGTGTCCGGTGCTGAAAACGACAATGGTCGAAGCATCGTCGAGAATGGACGGATCCTTGGGGTATCCATAGTGCGGGACGAGTTGAGCATCGACGTTCAGGCCGGAGTCATTTAACGCTTTGGCAAGGATCATGTTGCCAGCTCGGTGTTCGTGCTTCATCTTTCCATGGCTCGGTTTACCCGAGATAAAGATAATCTTTGTTTTTTTCCCCTTTGTTTTGAGGGGCTGGCTCTTGATTTTAACTTCGTTCCAGTAAGCCCATTCGTTGAGCCAATTATTAGCTCTGTTTTCGATCGATAGTTTAATCGTCTGTCCAGCAAATTCGGTGAGATCGACGGACACCTCAAGCCATTCATTCGTTGCGACTGATTTACTGCTAACGAGTCTTTGTTTAAGTAGTTTTTCGTTGGCCCACACACGCAGTTGCCAATCGCCATGGGGATGATGACTGACCTGTAGATTTAGCGAAGTCGCTTGATTGGCTGGCACTTTAAATTCACGGTACAAGTCACAGGGGATTTTTTTATCGAGTGGATGTGTCTGAATTGCAGTCCGGTTGCGGAAGATGTCGTGGCGAATGACTCCTCCCTCGCCAACGTTTCTGACCTTAAAGCCAGGTGCAACCGATTGCAGCATCCGCTGCCATTCAGGTTTTGTTTTTGTAATTTTAGATCGTTTTTTTGTGACGGGTTGATTGGTTTGACTCACCAAGCGTCTGGCAACAAACTCTTGCAGGACAGGGATCTTACCAGCGGTCACTAATCCCAAGGCTTCTTTCGGGCGCTCCACCACCATCGGTTCAATACCAAACCAATACATTCTTGGAAGGTTGTTGTCGGCAATGTCTTCAGAGTGGCCAACCAGACCCTGTAGGATTGGCCAACGCTGATTGAAAGGAAGTCGTTGCACGGCGGCAGAGAGATATAAGCGGACAATAGGTGAAGGATCGCTGCTGGCCAGGGAAGCGAATCGTTCAATTACAGTTTTGTTGAGATGAGTAGTATCTGAATCCTTTGAATTAGCAAAGGCATGTATCGGACTTTCATCGCATAAAAATTGAATGGCCCAGCCACGCACGTACTCATCCTGATGAGCTAACAGTTGCAATAATTTTGCCTCAGTTAATCCCCCGGTCACCTGGAGAGCCCAGAGGGAACGGAGGCGTTTGGGAGAGCTGCCGGCCGTTTGAAAGTTCTTCATCAACGCCGCATGCACTGTTGATCGGTCGAGGTTTTCAGAGGCTGCCCGGTAATGCAGTTGTGTCCTTGCCTGACGAACAAACCAATCGTTGGAATGGTTTTGAAGATCAACGAGTTCCAGGTCAGACATTTCGCCTAAATCCGGGCAAATAAATGGCTTGCTATTCTCGGGCATGATTCTGTAAACACGCCCGCTGTTAGGGAAGTTAACGGAATTGCCGCAGACGTCTGTATCGTGCCAGTCGAGAATATAGACACCGCCTTCGGGCCCGATTTCAACGCTGAATCCAACCCATGCCAGATCATTGGTCGGCATAAAGTCATCGCCATGCTGTCCAATGAAGCTCGAACCCTTCGGTTTCATTACATCGGTAAGCACTGCGTGTTCGTGAATATTGCACATGAACAGACGGTTGCGATACTCTTCGGGAAATGTATCGGCGAGATAAAACCGTGCGCCGCCATGAGCAGACAAATGGGTGTGGTCGCGAATCGTTTTAATATCATCATAAATATGTGGATTCACATGGGGTTTACTTTGCTTGTGATAAACCCCTCCCTGGACGATATGAAATAAATGAGGAATCACACAGCAGGTTGCGAATCCTTGCCCATGCTGATTGAAGTCAAATCCCCAGGGATTGGATAGCCCGCGGGCATAGACTTCGAATTTGTGATTGACAGGATGATATCTCCAGATTCCGCCATCAATAAATTGACGTTCATTTTCAGGAGCATTTGGGAGACCGACTTTGGATTCGGTGAAAACGCCGTGGCAGCCGTACAGCCAGCCATCCGGTCCCCAGATAAAACTGTTAAGCGTTTCATGGCGATCGTTAATTCCCCAACCGTCGAGTAAAATTTCCGGCGGCCCATCGGGTTGATCGTCGCCGTCAGCATCGGGGATGAAAGTCAAATTAGGTGGAGAGCCAACGAAGACCCCTCCAAAGCCGCAGGCGATTCCAGAGGTAAAAGTCAATTTGTCGGTGAATGTCTTTTTTTTGTCAAAGGTTCCATCGCCGTTAGAATCTTCAAGAATCTGAATTCGGCTAACCTGTTCATCGGTGTGTTTTCGTCGGGTCTGGTAATTGAAGTTCTCCGCGACCCACAGCCTCCCCCGATCGTCAAAGCAGAACGCAATTGGTTCGGCAATGTCCGGCTCTGCAGCAAAAATGGAAACATCAAATCCATCTGGAATCGCCATTTGAGCGACGGCCTGACCGGGGTTCAAAAAGGGAGCATCACTAGTTTTGTGTTGCTTTTGAGGCAGGCGATTTTTTGAATCTGAGGGTTGGTCCTGCGCCAGGATTGAATTGGTAACAAAACAAAACCCGAGAAGCAGTGTAAATTTAAATGTCATAAGATGGATGCGTTGAATGCTCATTTGACCATCTCCACTTGTTCAGTTGTTTGTAGGTATTTGATAAGGTCTCGGACTTCTTGCGGCTTCATTTGATCCAATTGCCCTTCGGGCATCATTGATTTTTCAGATATTTTCCGGGTTTCGATATCGTCTTTGGCAATGACTAATCGAGGCTGCTCGACGGTTTTGAGTACTACTTTCGTAGCGTCTTCTTCGGCAATAACGCCGTTGACTAAGCGACCGTCAATGGTCTGGATTAGAACCATCTGGTAACTTTCAGGAACGTCGTAACTTGGGGCGACGCTGTTGAGTAAAATGTAGTCGAGGTTAGCCCGGTTGGATCCCGTTAAGTCCGGTCCTACTTTCGCGCCGTCGTCATACAGGACATGGCAGGACGCGCAAGATTTTTTAAATACTTTGCGGCCGCGCGAGGCACTGGCTTGCTCGAGAGCAGAGCCCGAAACCATGCGTTTGTACTTCGCAATTGTTTTAACTCTGTCTGTCGCGACTGGTTTGAGGTCGCCGTAGTATTCAATGAAAGCTTGGCCGAGAATTTTGTTTAGTGATCTTGCGACGTGAACGGGAATGTCGGTTCGAGCAATCGTCTCATTTTTAAGAGCGGCAAGGAGCTGTTCGGCGTAAAATTGACGACTGGCTAACGTCTCAATTACGGCGCGTCGTTGTTCAGCAGAGAATGCACTGTATCGTTCCAGAAGAACTGCGGGTCCGGCAGCATTTTCGACTGCAGCGTAGCCACGAATTGCATCGAGTGATAGCTTTGGTTCTGCAATTAAAAATTCGAGTAAATCAGATGCTTCCTCATTTTGTTGGTTCAGCAGTGACCGCAACGCTTGCTTTCGGGCCTGCGTCCCCGCGTTTTTATCTCGGACAGTCTCAAGGGCAAGCAGGTTAGCATTAGCATCACCAAAAAACTGCGACAGTTGAAGCGCGAGATTGCGGATTTCAGGGTCGGGATGTTGTGAAAGTTTCGCGCTAAGTGGTTTCCAGTTTTCCGGAGCAGTGACCGCACGCCGTCCTTCAAGGCCACTGACCATGCCACGCATCAATGATTCTTGGAGCTTAGCGTCGTCCGTCTGATTTAATGTTTCAACCAGCAGTTGAAGTACCTCAGTTTCGTCATTCGCGAGGACGATTGAATGTGGATTGAAAATGCAAGAAGAAATGATTGCGATCAGACAATACAACCAATGAGCAGGGATAAATGGTGACATCGTTACTCTATGCTTAAGCTATATGAATTGAGGATAGAAACTGAGAGCGTGAAAACGGAAGTCATCTAAAGCGTAAATTCCGGGAGCTCTACACGAGCCCCCCCCTTTAACGCCGATTCGTGAGCGCAGAGGCCAACGCAGGTCCAGTTCGCGCTGGTGCTCGCGTTCGGCCATGGGGCTCGGTCTTCGAGCAGTGCCGAAACCATTTCATGCACCATGTGCGGGTGGGAGCCACCATGTCCGCCGCCCTGAACAAAGGAGAGATGGTCGGCATCATGAATTTCTTGTGGAAGCGTGTATTTTCGAATTGCCTCTGGAAGTAGGTGGGCAAAATCTGGCACTTCAATTTTTTCTGGAATATCGGGTTCCGGCTTTTTTGCAGTGTGGATCACATGAGGTTCATTTTCAATCAGCGTCCATTCGAAACTTTTCTTGGTTCCATAAACATCAAAACTTTCTCGATATTGTCGAGCGACATCGTAAAGGCATCTCCAAACATGGGCGGTAAGATCACTGTCCTTGTATTTAATGTGGCATGATTCGACAGCAAACCGGTTGCCTGATTTTTCAGCGATGTCCTCGCGAACACTGCCCGAACCAAAGCAGCTCACGTATTCCGCGACACCATTTACTAAAGCCAGGCAGGGACTGACAACGTGTGTGGCATAGTGCATGGGGATCATGCGTTGCCAATACTCCGGCCAGCCATCCATGTCTTGCGGATGGGAGGCGGCAACGTGTTGAATTTCTCCAAGCTCCCCTTTTTCGTACATCTCTTTAATGAAGAGAAACTCGCGGCTGTAGACGACCGTTTCAGCCATCATGTATTTCAGGCCAGTCTCGTTAACCTTCTCGACAATCTGCCGACACTCGTCGATTGTTGTCGCCATGGGAACGGTGCACATCACGTGCTTCCCGGCATCAAGCGCTCGAAGCGACATCCAAGCGTGATCGGCGATGGGGCTGTTGATGTGAACAAAATCGACATCCGGATCTGAGAGGACTTCATCGTAGTCTGTGTATCGTTTTTCTATTCCAAACTGGTCTGCCATTTTATTGAGTGCCGCCTCATCGCGACGGCAAAGGGCGAGTACCGTAGTATTGGGGTGACTCTGGTAGATTGGAATAAATTCAGCCCCGAACCCAAGGCCAATCATGGCAACATTTACATTTTGAGTCATTCAAATTTCCGCTAGTTAATAAGAGTTGGAGGTAGACTTTGCGGTCATTACAACGATGAATCGTCCGTGGCTCAACTCCGCTAATTGAGCAGCCTCATTCTAGCCAATTTTTACCGGAACGTTGGTTAATTGGTTTCATGGATACCATATTTTTTTCAAAGAAACGTGCTCGGATTTTGAATCAAAATATCGCCAAAATGGTCAATGTCTACTTACTTCGAGCGGGCACACACAGTTCCTGCGGTTCCGGCTGCGCTGCAATCTAATTTTAAACAAAACGAGGGAAATACTGGCTCAATGCTCACTGGGCTGACGCCCATTTTAAGTCCCTTTGAAATGCTTGTTGCTCGTTGCTCTTGATTGGGGAGGAGCCTGCTGCTACAAGCCGATGAGAAGCCCTTCTGGCTGACCTCGATCGGGGTGCAGGCAACCGCAAGTAGACTGGGGAGTTTTGTGGCGAAAAATAAGAATAAGAGAAAGCAAAAGACGGTTTCCCAAAAAGTCGTGAACATGGGCACCAGTGGAATTGTAATGCCCAAGGTCGCGCGAGATTTCTTAGGCCATCGCATAATTGCAAGCTTGATTATGCTTGCTGTTCCTTTGCTTCTGTTTTCTGGTGTGGTTTCGGTCGATTTCCGAAATGGAAGGCCACACTTTAGCTTCAACAAAGATAAGGCTGCTCAAGTTGAGCAGCGCGCGCGGGCCCGGTTAGAGGACTTCCGGGAAGATCAAAGTCCCAGTTTAGCCACAAATACAACGGAAGCGGTGAAGTCGTTTGTTGGTCAGCAAAAGTCGAACTTGGGTTTTCAGGAGACTGCTTCTAGTGGCATTACTGAGAATATAGGAAAACATATCGATTCAATCCGTCAGGCTGACCTGACGAATGCAATTCCGGGAGTAATGCCAGATTTCAATGACTTGAAGCCTGCGGAGCCAGAAGAGTCAAACAGCCCATTTTCAAAATTGAAAAAGCGTTTTGATAGATTTCGTTAGAGAAAATCAAGTTCTAGAAAATGGATTTCCTTGCGCTAGTTGATCCGTAGGGATTGGAAACGAACGGGCTGCGGCGTGGTTGGTTCTAACTCGCTATTGCTTGCATTTCGCAATTTGGCTATGAAAACAGTCTGAACGGAAGCTGTTTTTACGAGATGTCGTAAGTCATGGATGATCAACAAAGGTGGCGGTTGGAATTGAAGAATTCCAACGTGGAAGTGCGGGCACGGGCGGCAGAGAGTCTGTGCCTTGCCGGGTCCGAATCAGTCGTTGCCGCGGTCGATCTTGTAGTGGCCTGTGGTGATGTTGAAGACGTTCAAAATTGGGCGGCGGCTGCGTTGGAAGATTTGGGTGCACCGCCAATGGAATCGGTTGATTCTTTGGAGACCTTAGTCAACTCCCCCTTTCCACTGGTGGGTTACTGGGCCGCAACGCTTCTTGGAAGACTGGGGCAGAGTGCAAATCGTTCCCAAGTGGTTTTGGGGGAAGCCGTTTCTGATTCTCCTCATCTTTCGATTCGAGAGCGCGCGGCATGGGCTCTTGGCAAGGTTGGGGCAACCGAAGATTCCGCAGTCGAATCGTTAAAGAAAGCTGCTGCTTCCGATTCTCCGCGTCTGGCAAGTTTGGCGGCGCGAGCGTTAGCATGAATTCGAGAGGAGTTCGTACTAGTTAGGTTTTGTGAGAGTTGGTTTTGAAGGTTGCAAATACGAAGTAAGTTTTAACCGGCGTAGCCCGATTGAAATGATGAAATGTAATGGCCAGGTAGGAAACTTGGCCGGTAGAGAGCTAGGCAGGAGGCCAACCAGTGGCGAATCGGAATTCCAAATACGGTCGAAAACGAGGATCGTTTAAGATGTTTTGGCTAATTATTGCACTGTTAACCGGTGGAGGTATCAGTGGGTTGTTGAATCCCGATTGGCCTGTTGTTGGGCCGTTAGTGAGCGCAGTAAAAACAAAGGCAGTTGAATACAAAAATCAAACTTCACCAGCCTTCGATGATTCTGGTGTCAGTGGAGGGCAGGCGAATCCAACGGCTTATGCTGGAACGCCTGTTCAGTCCGCATCTGCGCTTGGGCCGAATGACAAGATACTAATTGCGACCTTCAATATCCAAGTCTTTGGCGAAAGTAAATTGCGAAAACCTGACGCGATGGCGGTGATTGTTGAAGTAATTCGAAAGTTTGACGTAATTGCGATTCAAGAAGTACGGGCAAAGGCGGATGATATCTTGCCAAGGTTAATCGCAGAACTCAATGCGGATGGCAGTCGTTATGATTTTATCATTGGTCCCCGGTTGGGGCGTTCGGTAAGCAAAGAGCAGTACGCATTTGTGTATGATACGAACCGAATCGAACTCGACACTGCGTCGGTCGGAACGATTGGGGATCCCGGCGATTTGCTTCATCGCGCTCCCTATATTGCTCGCTTTCGGCCGCGAACGACGGACCCTGACCGAGCGTTTACATTTTGGTTGGTAAATACGCATACCGATCCTGATGAGGTACCAGAAGAAGTGGATGCATTGGCTCAGGTTTTTCAGGTAATGCAGACTGCGCGGCCAGATGAGGACGACGTGATTTTGCTAGGCGATTTAAACGCTAGTGAAAAAGAACTTGGTAACATCAAAAAAATCCCGGGAATTCAGTGGGTCGTTGGCGGCGGGGTAATGACCAACACGCGCCAAAACAAAGCCTATGACAATATTATTTTCTGTGCACCAGCCACGCAGGAATTTACCGGGAGGTGGAATGTTTTAAATTTCGAGGAAGAATTTAATCTATCTCGGGAACAGGCGCTCCGTGTTTCAGATCATTTCCCAGTGTGGGCGGAATTCGACATCTGGGAAAGTACTAATGCCGTTCACTAGCGGAGATGCCCGCATTGAATTTCCTACCCGAGGGATAGAACGAACTTTGCCCGAATTCTTGCTGTCGCTACCGCCTTCATTGATTGATGCATTTGGGAAACAGTGATTTAAAGCCTCTCCGCAGCGTTTTCAAATCCGCTGGACAACTGGATTCAATTGGGCTGGGCATCTGGATTGAAAACCCTCGTCCGGGCTGGTTCTTAATTGGTTGCTAATAGGGAAAAAGAACCGTACGATGGAAATCTACGGTAAACAATTTGAATCCATTGCGATTTGATTAGATCGCAAGCGTAAGCGTTTTTCCAAATGTGCCAGTATTCCCGGGAGTTGCGGTCGGCGAAATGTCCAATGCTGACTGAAGAATCCGTATAAGTAAAAATTTCTATTTTATGACAATCGAAAGCAAACGATGATTGAAGAACTGAACTCAGAAGTGGCCAATGTAGTGGCCTTTAAATTGTCCGGCAAACTCCATGACGAAGACTATAAAACTTTCGTTCCTAAAGTCGATGAAGCGATTGCTGAGCAAGGGAAACTAAAAATGCTTGTGTGGTTTCATGATTTCCACGGCTGGGACATGCACGCTTTGTGGGACGATACGAAATTTGCCACAACACATTGCAGCAAGATTGAAAAAATTGCGATGGTCGGTGAAAGTAAGTGGGAAGAGTGGATGGCAAAAGTTTGCAAACCATTCACGATGGCCAAAATCGAGTATTTCGACGTAAGCCAAATTGACGATGCCTGGAAGTCGCTTGAGTAATTGAGATACTCGGATTCAGCGATCGGTGCCGCGTTGCGGCAACCGATCGGCTCAATTCAATCGGCTGAATTCAACGGCGCACATTGGCGGCGTTAAAAGCATGTTTTGGAATAAAGCATGTTCTGGGATAAAGCATGTTCTGGAATAAAGCATGTTCTGGAATAGGCAAGCGATTTTGCTGTTTTAGCCTTTTGGCATGAAGACGACTTTACGGTCGTTGGGGACCGGTTTTCCGGGAGAGCATCTCCCTGCGGCAATTTCCTCCTCAAGGATTCTCAATAGTTCCTGGGCTTTGGCAGGGTTTTTTTCGATGAGATTCTCTGTCTCCGCTCGATCTTGCTTCAAGTTAAATAACTGCATCGCCGGGAGTCCCTGCTTGCGAGCATCGGGTTCACGCGGCGCACTCCAACCGCCACTCCCTCTCGAGATACAGAGTTTCCAAGGGCCTTTGCGAATTGCGAATGAGCCACCGATCGAGTGGCTGATTAGGGTCTCACGATCAGATGATTTTTCCCCTTGAAAGACTGGGCTTAAATCAAATCCATCTTCGCCTCCGGTGTCAGTTTTGGTTTGACCTGTGATTGATTCAAGAGTTGGGTAAATGTCGGTTAGGCAAGCCATCGCTTGGGAAGTTGTGCCTTCGGTCAGGTGGCCTGGCCACCTGACGATCAGGGGCACGCGGTGCCCGCCTTCGTAGATGTCAGCTTTATGGCCGCGGAAGCCTGCACTTGGATCGTGTCCGTGATCTTTGAGTACTTTGAAGTTTCCCTGGGGCGAGCAACCGTTGTCGCTGGTAAAGATTAAGAGTGTCTCATTTTCAATTCCACACTGCTTCAGCGTGTCCATGAGTTGTCCCATGTGGAAATCCACCTGCATTACAAAATCTGCATAGGGGTTAATTCCGCTCGCGTCCTTGAAGGGTGGAACGGGAACGATGGGTGTATGCGGTGCGGGAAGTGCGAGGTAAAGAAAGAACGGACTTCCCGAGTTTTGGGCATTGGAGCGTTCTTTTACAAATGTCATTGATTGCTCAAATAAATGAGGCAAAACCTGGTCAATATGAAAATCGGATCCGATGGGACCCTTGCGGTACCAACCGTACGGATCCTGTGCCGAAGTTACCCCTTCCTCGCGATCGGGAACGGCGGTGACTTTACCAGTGTCCACCCAAACGTAAGGCGGCATATCCAGTGATCCACAATGCGCGTAGTATTGATCGAAGCCATTGATATCAGGCCCGTTTTTGACAGGCTGCGTGAAATCTATTTTTCCATTGACCTTGTGCCAATCCCAACCGAGGTGCCATTTGCCAATCATGCCGGTGTGATATCCAGCCGATTTCATGAGATGCCCGAGAGTTTTCCGCTGGGCAGGAATTAAGTGCTCGCTGCGACCACTGAGCACTCCCTTGGCTAGTCGAGAGCGCCAGTTGTAACGCCCCGTTAACAATCCATAGCGAGTTGGCGTGCAAACAGAGCTGGGAGTGTGTGCATCTAGAAACGTAAGTCCAGCATCTGCCATCGCTTGCAAGTTAGGAGTTTTGATTTTGCACTCTGCGTTGGTCGGAGAGACATCTCCCAGTCCAAGGTCGTCTGCCATCACGACAATGACGTTGGGAAGGTCTGGTCTGGATTGAGGAGCGCCATTGACCTCAGCACATACAGTTTGAAAGCTCAGAACGGTAAGGCAGCAAACGCCCAGAGCGACCATTGAAATTTTGGAGTTGTTTTTTCTAATTTTCATGTGCTTGGTAATTCAATATTCAGTTATTTAAAAGCTGTTGCAGCTTACCAGTTTCAATTCCAGAAACAAATAAATTTAAACGGTAGCCAGGAACACTCGAAATAATAATTTGACATTGATGGCAATCTGCCTTTCGATTGCTACGATGGTCGACATCCAAACGAACCTGATGCCAAAGAAATGTGTGTAATTAATGAATACTGAGCCAACTGTCGCCATAAATCCGCGTTCCACAAACGTGCTCGTTTTGGGTTTTGTGGTATCGCTTTTTGTTTGTTACGGAGTCGCAGCAATTGGAGGGTTGGCGACTGCCGGAGCCGTTGACTCTTGGTATCGGGAGATTGTGAAGCCGACCTGGAATCCGCCCAATTGGATCTTTGCTCCCGTGTGGAGCTTTCTTTACTTTACGATGGCGGTTTCTTCGTGGTTGGTATGGAAGGCGGATCGGATCTCAGTGACCTGCCCTGCCCTTGCCTGGTTTGGGTTCCATCTTTTACTCAATGCGGCATGGTCGCTGCTGTTTTTCGGGATGAGACGATTTGATCTAGCAATGATTGAAATTGTCTTGCTATGGATCTCCATCATTATTTCGATGGTCCTGTATTATCGATTCTCGAAAATCGCGGCGATGTTATTGGCTCCCTACTGTGCGTGGGTAACCTTTGCGTCATGCCTGAATTATGCGATTTGGTCGCTTAATCGGGTCGGATAAAAGTGTGAATGGCAGGCTAAGCTGGCAATTCTTAGCTCTCTTCAATATCGATTTGAAGCGAGTAAAGCCTCATAATCCAATGCCATGTAACCGCAA
>JAAHTH010000670.1_pt2 | contig 15074 bp, 13 predicted proteins | sample 6116091 | NCBI WGS metagenome assembly JAAHTH01 (sample SAMN13939990, study PRJNA603662) | sponge metagenome | isolation source: marine sponge | host: Mycale hentscheli | place: New Zealand | collected 2006
GCAAAACCTAAGGAAAAGGCAAAACCTAAGGAAAAGGCAAAACCTAAGGAAAAGGCAAAACCTAAGAGAAAGGCAAATGTTAAATCAGAGCCAGACCCCGAGCCAGAATCAGAACCCGAGCCAGAATCAGAACCCGAGCCAGATTCAGAAATAGAATTGGGTATTGATGATTATGAATCTGAATAATTTAACAAAAAACATATTAAATATATATATTTTTTATATTATCACAAACCGATATCTAATAGTCGCTGTATAAAATTATAGTTCCGAATTCAGATATTACATACTAAATATGGTTTTTATAACTTTATTTTAATAATCCGGTATGTGGGATAAGTTAGATCTTAATCCTTGGAATATTTGTGATGTTAAAAAACCATTAGTGACATAACTTGGATTAGTATGCGAATGGCATAGATATTATTTATACATGTTATTTATTTTCTTAAAAAAAATTAATCAATATAACATGATAATTTACCAGTGTATAAATAATATAATTTTTTTTTTGAAAATTGAAAATTGAAATTATATTATTTACATTATCTAATTCAGATATGTCCACCGATCTAACACAACAAGTGAACAAACATGCTGTGCAATTTTGGGAAATTTTCATCAGTAAAGAGAAACAAATATTAGAATTATTGTTTAAGAAAAATAAAAAAGATTTTGATACTGCTGATAGGATAACCAACAAAATCATGAATGACATTAATTGGGGTGAAAATCTGAGAATTATATATGGTATCGGTGTAAGAAATGGGGTTAAATTAAAAGAACGTGATAATAGTATTGAACTTATTATTAGTCCATTGCTACAAAAGTCAAAAATTATTTATCTAAACGCGCTATACAATAATGTTCCATCAAATTTATCGACACAGTTTTGCGTTGTCAAATATAAATTCTGGCATCCTGATAATATCGAACAAATATCGATCAATTTTCAATTGCCGAATATATCAGGTTCAGATACATCTGAAGTAGTATCTATCACTCATAAAAATATTATGTTCCACGAAATTATTAACCAAAAAGAATTAAAATTAAGTTTGATGATTTTTGTTGATGATGAAATTGCAAAATTTTTGGTTGAGAAAAAAAATATCATGACTGAGAAAAAGAAAGAACGGGAAGTGTTATTACCAATTAATTCCGGTGTATACGCTTTGCTCGACAGTGCAATAGGTGAATATAATATGTTGCATAGAATAGACAAAATGGAGATATATCTAAAGTCCGAACACACACATATTGAAAGAAAACCTATTAATGAATTAAAGCAGGCATTGGATATGTTATGTGATAACCCAATTAGTCCAATTCATAAATGTGGTAGATGTCATTACACATCACTTCAAACAAAATTACTAACTTGCAAATGTAAGAAGCAAAGATATTGTGATACAATATGCCAACGGGGACACTGGGATAACCATAAAAAATCATGTCTTAAATAACTGATTCTAATTCAGGCATTTGTTCAAGGTCTGGCTTTGGTTCAGGGTCATCCACCTCAAATTGTTCAAGTTTGAGTATTATATTTTTTACATCATTTGATATTTCTTCAATCCTGACTATCATGATATTGCATACGTCAATAAGAACATTTGTGTTTTTTTTTAATTCAAGTATATCTGTATTTTGATGTGATAAGATAGGACGGGATACAATACCAGTCTCGTTCATAATGACATTAGGTTCTTCCATTGTAGAATTTATTTTCACACTATTTATAGAAATTAAACAATTACTATTTAAAATGTTAAACACAATTATATATAATAGTAAATATGGATTATACCATACAAATGGGCAATATTGAACAAACTGATGGTCGAAGTGATTATCAAAGAAATAAACATACTAAAACGGACGAACAAAAATTAATGATGACACAACAACCTACACATATCAAACATATAACTATAAAAAAAGACATACATAGTTTATCATCGAATAACACAGATTCGCCCAAAGAAGTTCAACCATTTGTTGAAAACACCTCATTGAAAACACCTGATAATATAGTTTCTGAAAATCGAATTAATACAGATAGCGAGGTACTGAGTCAAAACTCAATGTCGTCATGCCATAATGATTTTTATGAGTTTTCGATATCAACGCTTGATAGAAAACTGCGAGAAATTAAACGGATAAAAAAGACTAAAAAAAACCGTTTCACATATAGTAAAAAAAAGAACAAGCATATTTCAAGACCCGTTCATATATTATCACCATTGAGTAGCTATGGCATGTCTGATTCATTTCGCCGTGATCGAAACGTTGATGAACTTAAGATAGATTTAAATCAGGTAATAAGAGAACATCTAAGAGAGATACAATTGAGAATAGTTGGACATACAAGAGCAACAATGATTTATGAAAAAAAAGATAAGATAATAGGTTATCCGGTAACAATCCTGTCATCGTTTTTAACATCGTCTATAATGTTGACATTAACATCAGGAGAAAATGCAGAAAGCGATATTATTAAATATATAAGTTTGACGTTATCTGTTTTATCATTTTTATTTAGTGTATCGCGTGATTATTTAAATTATTCAAAAAAATTTCAATCGCATGATTTGAGTTCTAAATTATATACAACACTATTTAGATCCATTGAGGTAAGATTAATTAATGAAACATCACAACAAGAAAATAGAGATATATTTCATGATATTGTCAACCAAATGTCTATAATAGAACAATACGAAACACCTATACCTGAAAAAATAGATAGGACAGTTCGAGAAAATATAAATGATATTATATCAGTCTAAAAGTTATATAATGTCCTTTAAGTTATATATAATTTCATGCAATGATGACAATGGTGATTTTAATTTTTTTGTTTTAAAGGTCTTGATTTTTTCTAATACATTATTATCTAATATGTCATCTATAATATCAAATAACAATGGGTCAGAGCTATTAATGTATTCAAATCGCCTTCTTAATTTATCTAAGTGTAGTAATTTTGGCACACCATATGAAATAATATAATATTCATAATACGCGAGTTTATTTTCACATACTGGGTATGCTATTAAATATGTTTCGCTAAACATATTAGAAATCAAAGCAATGTATTTTTCGTAAGTGTTATCCCATTTTGATGTATGTAGTAATTTAGTTGCGATTAATGTATGTTCTTTAACATTTGTCGCAAGCGAAAGTGATATTAAGATTGGTTTATATTTATTCGTTTCTTCTGATGCAAGTGTGTTAAATATGATATTGGGTGTTATGTTGTTAAATAGTTGAGTTTTTGCAAATTTATAATTTGCATAATTGCAAATGTCATCATTTGCAAATCCATGTATAATATGTTTTGATATATTATGTGTGCGACTAATTGCATTATAATATAATTTAAATTTAGAAAAATTTTTATTTGACAAATTTAAGTTTTTATCCATACATAGCCAGCTTATATTTTTAATTGCATTAGATGCGTGGTTTAATTTTGTAGTTTTTGCAAGATTAGAAAAATTTAAATAATAATGAATACCAGATATGATACCACCATCACTGTTGCCAATATTAATTATATCAATATTTTTTAAGTTAAACACATGCTTATGACAAAATTGAGAAAATATAACATGAACTAATAACCAGTTTTTGTTGCATAAAACTTGTGAAAATTCATATTCTTTCGCTTTCATTTTACATAAATTTCTATCTGTAAAAAATGAACTAGAAATTATACCATCATAATAAAAACGTTCATTTGTTTTTATAGTTTTCATTTTATTTGATTTTGTTATTTGTTCTATTGTTAATGTAGTTGCCTTTGTGAATATTCTTTGATTTGTTATTGTATTAGGTGTTGTTATATCATGTAATTCGACTATATTATATAATTGCTTAGAATTATGCTCGCTTTTTTTTGCATATTGTTGAGTAACATTATGCAATTGCATAAAGAAATTTTCAGACATAAGTACTATTTGATTTTGTGTGAATAATTTATACAAGTGTATTATGCATTTTTTATATAGTTTTTTTTTCAAAAAAAATGTGCGTGCTGGCACAGTTAACAATTCACGAACCACGGGTTTCCAAAAGGAACCACCTCACGGACATGGTATATGAGTTGTTTTTTTTTTTGCAAACGAGAATCGGTCTCGGCTTGCTCAACCTAAGAAGGGTTTACTGCGAGCGTGCGGGCTCATGGGTCTCGGAGATTGCGCCGTGGTTCCGTTGGATTGCGATCAGACATTGTAGCTGACTGAGTGCAATTGTAGATTCGCTCTTGCGGACCAGCTCAACCAAATCGCCACCGGTTGCCGTGATGAACCGATGTTTGCGGAGCTTTCGGGCATGACGCGCGGCACCTGCTTCTGCGATGAGTTCGCGGATCTCACGCTCGGTCAATTCACGGTCCCAACCACCTTCGATGTCTGTCCAGTCGAGGCGTTCGCCTTCAGGGGTGACGACAATTGGAAGGCGTTTGATGTATTCCGCGGGAACTTGAACGAGTTGAATGCGTTGGGCAAGTGGGCTACCCATGGCATGAAGGAAAGCGACCGCATGCAAGACACCGGTGTGATCTCGTTCCTGAGGATCAGCACCGTGCTCGCGGATGATGCTTGCAAGAGTGAGAAGCCCGCGCTGTCCGGCGAGAGCAATCGTCTGCATGCCCCACACCGTTTGTGTGGTCATTTTGTAAACTTGATGCGGTCGGGTTGTGTGGACAAATCCAATACAACCAATCGAACGCAAATATAAATATTGCATTTTGTATTCAATTTTTTTTTTAAAAAAAAGCAAAAGCCGATTAAGAGTATATCGCTGTGTTTCAACTGCCCGGATGTTATCCTAATCAAGTTATAGGTAACACTGTTATGCAAACTCGTATTTAACCAACCTGCTGGTGTGTGTTATATAGTTCAAATCGATATTATTCAGATACATATTGTATCCACTTTATACTTAATATAAACGATATTTAATTTTTTTTTATTATTTGGTTCAGTTGGAGTTGGTTAAATACGAGTTGGTTCATGTAAATCAGTTCGTTTTCGTCTGTTTGGTTTTACATTTTCTTTAGACTGAGGAAATAACCCCATTTTTCGCAATAAGAATTTATTACCAGCATTTTTGATGTTAGATGTAACAACAGTCCAACCGTCATGTTCATGTGAATTTTTTTCATCTACATCAATACAGTCATTATCAAAGATTTTCTTTGGTTTATTTTTATATACTTTATAAGTTTTTACACCAATATCAATACCATATTTACTAAATAATTTCTCCTCATCTGTGAAATTATATGAACCCCAATCAATGTCAGGATTTTCACCCATTATCTTTACTAAACCATTTTGTATAGATAGATTCCAGTTAAGATATTTTTTCATATTTATCTTTTTGAATGGAAATGATTGTCTACGTCTGTGATATAAATATATAGCAGCTTGTTTTGGTATATTGAAAAACGTAGAAATCAATTGGATTTTCTCTCTATAGTTTATCAGCATACCATGTGCTTTGGTTTGGTTATTTACAAATTGTTTTGTAGACGACATACCTTATATCACGTATATTGCATATCTTTAAATAAAAAAAAATTGAAACTAATGTATTAAATAATATAATTTGTGAAGTTATGGAAGCTGCGACCGCTACAACACACACACCCATGTCTGAAGACAAGAAAGAAGGACCCAAGTGTATGATTTGTCTTGACTCTGTCGAACAAGACCACCGGTTTTTGCCATGTGCACATGTGTTCCACGGTGAATGTGTGGAGACTTGGCTCAAGCAAAAGCCTACTTGCCCCATTTGCAAGATTCCAATTTTCATCGAATCTCAATATCAATTGGAGCGATACAACCAAATGCAAGCTGCTGCTGAACGGGAACAGGCACGCGAAACTCGATATTTGAGTGAAATGGTTCGTATGATTAACCAAGTATATTCCACTCAATATACATCAGCTCCCGAACCAGCATCAGCTCCCGAACCAGCATCAGCTCCCGAACCAGCAATTGAGGAAAGCGATTCCGACGATGATCTTCCTGACTTGGAACCAATCGAAGAATATCCGGGAAACTATGTTCGAACAGAACGAGAACTTGCAATGGTCGATCACCTTGTTGAGATTCTTATGAGCACCCGTATCGCGGATCGGAACCCGTTTGCCATGCCGCGCCTGACTCGTGATGTCGATGTTCAATATTTACGAATGCCTATGCGGGGTCCACCACTGAGCATCCTTGGTATTCGAACACCCGCACCATCACCGGCTCCCGAACCAGCAATTGAGGAAAGCGATTCCGACGATGATATCCCTGTCTTGGTATCAGATTCTGATTCTGATTTTGATCCTGATGAAGTTGATATTCAGTATGAACTAGACTGATTCATATAATATTAATAAACCATATTTTTTTTTGTATTCAAAATTGAAAAAATATTTATCATTATAAATATAAATCTTATTATAGAGATACAATGAGCAAAACTAACAAAACTTCAAAACATTCTTTAAAAAAAATGCAATCGAAGAAAACCAGTGATGTCTCAAAATCTAAAAAGAAAAGTGTATTAAAAAAATCTAAACCAAGTAAAGTTAAACCAACAAATAAAAATGTAGGTGAGGATGAATTATTATCTTATCTTATAGAAAAAACACAAAATGCAGCAATGAAGGATTTTTCAAAGGATGAATATAAAGAACACTTTAAAGATATTAAAGTAGAACCATTTAATATTGGTGATTATTCCATCGAACAAAGTGAATTGTATTCTGTTGGTGATGCCGAAATAGACGAGAAAGGTTTGGTTCATCATCATATATCAAGTGCCAATGATTTATATAGTATTGGCATACCTCAAATTATTACGCAAGTATTCAAAGTAGAGAAAGATATTATACCCAAACGTACAAGCACACAAGAAGATAAGATGATAGAACGAGTTCATGTATTGATAAAATTCACAGATGTATTTATAGAACGTCCAACTACTATAAATTACTATTCTGGGAAAGAAGAAGTATTGTACCCCAACGCAGCATTATCTGGAGACAAGACGTATAGTGCAAATCTTCGTGTAAATGCAAGTATAACAGCAACTGCTCATATGAATAATGGAACAAAAAAAGTACGAACTGACGAAATTAAGCGGTTTAAATTATGTCGTGTTCCTGTCATGGTTAAAAGCGTATTGTGTAATACGCACAAATGTTCGAAAGAAACATTAATGCAATTACATGAAGATCCATCTGACCCAGGTGGATATTTTATAATCAAGGGTATTGAATGGTCTATTGATTGCATTGAAAACATCTTATTTAACCAAATTCGTGTATTCAAGAATGAGGGATATAATAAAGAAGTTATGCGTGTAGAGTTTGTATCTAAACCAGGTGATTCAAATCAAAATTCTGATTACTGCCGTATTAGGTTGCTAAATGATAATCAGCTAACATGTGAAGTTGTTCGTAATAATTTAAAGGGTGTTCAAATACCATTCTATTTATTGTTTCGAGTTTTAGGATGGTCCAGTGATAAACAAATGTTTGATAACATTGTGTATGGTTATGGCAATGATATAAGCAAGAACATGATTAATTATGTAATAGATTGTATAAATGCTAAATATACTCGAATTTCGGGTGGTCGGTATGTATATAACCAAACAGATGTCATGAAATTAATTATTGACGATTTAAAATATACAGAATTTAAATATCTAGACCTTGACGATAAGCCAGAAAACTATCATATTGCAATGGACAAATTATTTAATTTGCTGGATAACTATTTCTTACCACATATTGGATTAACTATTGAATCGCGTCCACAGAAACTAAGGTATCTCGGTTTAATTATCCGCAAACTGTTTCTTGTTAAAATGGGGAATATGGAACCAACTGACCGAGACTCATATAAAAGTAAGAGATTGCATGCGGCAGGTACAAGTTATGCTAAGACATTTAAGACATATTTTAATGCATCGATTATTCAACAAATTAAACGAAGATTAATCAAAGATTTCCGGTCGATGTCATTTAGTCAAGTCGATTTAGCATCGTCTGTTAAATCAAGTGTATATGGTGCCGATTTTGAGAGATCAATTATGCAGGCGATTACATCTGGCAACAAATCGCAAATTAAAGTTAATAAAAAGTCGCAAACAAATCGTCTGTCGTCGCAATTAGTTGATAGAAAAAATCAAATTGCGATGATTTCAACATTACGTCAAGTAACTGCACCAAATACAGATAGTTCTAAACAATCAGAGCGGGCAAATAAAATGCGTCGTGTTCATATGTCATTCTTGGGGTATATCGGTATGTGTTATTCATCTGATGGTGAAAAGGTGGGTATTAATAAACAACTTGCTGTATTTGCCAGTATTCTTGGTTCAACATCAAGTATTGTCATAAAGAAAATTTTGATGGATGACTCAGAAATGATTCCGCTTGACAAAACTACACCAACAATGATTTATGAAATGAATTTGCGGAATGTGTATGTTAATGGTGAATGGATTGGATGTGTAAGAAATTGTCTAAAACTTGTTAAAAGATACCGTAAGATGCGTCGGGATTTCAAGATTAATCCACTTACAACAATATACTGGGATAATACTCAAGATGAAGCTTATTTCTGGGTTGATGTTGGGCGCCCTGTTCGTCCGTTAATGGTTGTTTACAACAATAAGCGAGACCCTGAAAAGTTTCCTGCAAATTCTTACAAAAAAGGTAAATTTGTGCAGGGACTTGGCATAGGTCGGAAAATTATTGATGGTTTGAATGCCAAAAAATATAACATGCAGTATTTAATACGCAACAACTTAGTTGAGTATATTACAACTGAGGAACAGGAAAATTGTTATGTTTGTCCATACTTCGATAAATTGCGCCAAAATAAAAACAATGAATTAAAGGAATACACACATTGTGATATTCCACAATCTTTAATGAGTTTATCAACAATAACTGGTCCATTTGCAAATCACAATAGTCCACCGCGCATTACTTTCCAAGGTAATCAATGTCGGCAGACATGTGGTGTGTTTGCGTTAAACTGGCCATTTAGATGCGATAAAGATACATTCTTACAATATGTATGCGAAACTCCGTTGGTTAAAACAGTGGCTAGTAAATATATATTTCCGAACGGTAGCAATGTAATGGTCGCAATTGCATGCTACTCAGGCTATAACTTGATTGTAGCTGTGGCAGTTCAAACCTGCTGCAAGTCTTCGTGCTGAAGGCAACACTACCAAATTGCGGGGATATCCTGCTATTTAAGTTCTAAACAATAACCAATTCATATAAAAGTCAAGAAGACATAATGATAAAACCATGTAAACAATGCTCTACTGAAATTGAAGTGCCGAATAATAAATGGAAACTATGTCAATCATGCAAAAAAATAAATAGTAATGACAGATGTAAACAGTATAAGGCAAATAACAGAAAAAAAGTAGCTGCATACAACAAATTATACAAAAATGAGAACAAGAAAGATATATCAGCATACAATAAAACATACTTTCAAGAAAACAAAACACAAATTAATAATAGGCGGATTGGATATCATAAAAAATATTATGCAAAATACCCAACTGCAAAAATCATTGCATCTCACAGAAATCGAATGAATAAAATGATTAAACGAAAAAGTGGTTCATCGTTGGATACTCTTGGATGTAGTAAACAATTCTTTAAGTCATGGATTGAATATCAGTTTCATGAATGGCAAACATTTGAAAATCATGGTGATATATGGCAATTAGACCATTGCATTCCATGCACTCGCTTTGATTTGACGAACAATAATGAAGTATTAAGATGTTTTCATTGGAGCAACATACAACCTTTGGATAAAATAGATAATTTATCCAAAGGTGATAACACAAATAAATTAGAACAATTCTTACAACAATTAAAAATAGATGTATTCATAAAAATATATGGGCATAGATTTAAAGACATTGATTATTCAACAATTAAATTTAACAGATATCACTACATAAACAGAACTTAAATAATATTCTTATCTACTACCAATACATGGAAACATGTGTCTGGAACATCAGGGAAATTTGATGGTATAGTAAAAACGATAAGATGAAGGACAATCCGCAGCCAAGTCTCTAACCCCGATTAGTAGGGTATGAGAAAGGTTCAACGACTTGATGATAGTGGGCGTGAAAGAGAATAACTAACTCTGTGAATCATATGATTCAAATCGCTTAAGGTAAAGTCTAAGCCCGCAGGTAACTGTGTTCCACTGTAGCCTGAATATACCAGCACACCGAAAGGTTGTATGTTCAGTCGAATGTGGAAAGATTAGGACTCTTAGAGGAAATTCTAAGACGAGTCTGGTATCCTCTGAATCAAGAGGATTCTCTTGTGATTAACAAGGGGTCAATAGACCGCGGTCTATTTAACGGATGCAAATTTACATTCAAGAAAACCGAACTTGAACAACGAGAAGAATTTGGTAATCCAGATATTGCAACTACATCAGATATTAAAGCTGGGTCGTATGCAAAACTAAAGGATGGAATTATTAAGGAAGGAACTCATATCGAAAAAAATGATGCAATTATTGGGAAATATATGAGATTGCCGAAAACGTCAGAACAAGAACTTCCTATGTCTGATAGATCAATTATTTATAAAGAGCGGGAGAAGGCAATCGTTCATAGCGTAATAGTCGATAGAAATGAAGACGATGAAAGATTTTGCAAGGTGTGTATCCGCAAACCACGCAGAGTTTCTATTGCCGATAAATTCTGTTTAACTGGAGACCACGAAGTTTTAACATTATCTGGGTGGAAAAATATTAAAGAAATTAATATAAGTGATACTATTGCTACTCTTAATCCGGAATCTGGTTGCTTAGAATATCATAAACCAACTGGGGTAGTTAACTTTGAACACACCGGTAAAATGTATGATATTAAAGCAAGAGGTGTTGAACTTACAACTACATTAAATCACAAAATGTATGTTAAAGAAAAAAATAAAGATTTTAAATTAGTTGAAGCAAGAGAACTTTATGGTAAACGAGTATATTATAAAAAAGATTGTATTAATAAAGTAGATGATGTATTTAAATTCACACTGCCTAAATATATAAGAGTTCAACCAAAAAACATAGGTAATATAAATTATGATGACGTTCAGGTAGACATGGATTCATTTCTCGAATTCTTAGGTATTTATTTAGCAGAGGGTTGGATTGATAATTCTTCTTGTATTAGGATAGCAGTTCATAAGGAAAGAGTTAAAACAAAACTTATTGAAATATTACCCAATATTGAATCATTATATACTATATACCAAGCGGAACCAGACTATATGTATATTAGAAATCCACAATTATCTAGTTATTTAAAACAATTCGGTAAGTCGTATAATAAATATTTACCCAGGTGGTGTTATTCATTAAGCAAACGTCAAAGTGCGTTACTACTTAATGGGTTAATGTTAGGTGATGGGTATTATGATAATAGACGCAAATCATGGGAATACTACACTGGTTCTAAAGAATTAGCAGATGGCGTGCAAATACTTGCAATTATGTCTGGACAAACAGCATCAATGTCAATCAAAAACACAAAAGGAGAAATCGTAATAATTAACGGCGTTGAAACAAAACGAAACAGCGATCAATACCGTATATATGTTAGTAATTATGCATTAAATAAAGAACCATTGGTGGGTGGTGCTACGACACAAGAACAAATAATTGATTATATTGGTAAAGTATATTGCTTGGTTGTGCCTAATCATATTTTCATGGCACGAAAAAATAACACATATGCTTGGACTGGCAATAGTTCAAGAGCGGGTTTGACTCTTTCTGGCCCGAGGTGGGTGGTGACACTTGCCTAGTTTAATGAACAACATTACATGTAAACATTAAGCGACATACCTCAATTGCGGGAACTCCCTAAAGTATGTAAATACCTCAATTAATTTGAAAGAATTATGCGAACTAAGTGTAACGGCTTAGGTGTGGTAAAAACTTTACATAATCATGCTTATTTATAGCAGAATGGGTAATCCGCAGCGAAATCCTAAATCTCGTTGTTACGACGTGAGAGACATGGTAATCGTTCAGAGACTAAAAGGGTATGGGTAGGCGATTATTACATTACAAGTAATAAAGATAACTTAACACGTTTGAAGTCTGCTTAAGGTATAGTCCAGTTCTATATGAAAGTATAGATGATACTCCGCAGAAAGGAGTTTGTGGTGTGCTACTGAGGGAATCAGACATGCCTTTCACAGAAGATGGTATGCGACCATCAATAATCGTAAATCCACATGCAATTCCATCAAGAATGACAATTGGTCAATTATATGAAAGTCAGCTAGGAAATTTATGTGCTGCAAAGGGAACACATGCAGATGCAACAATTTTCAACTATGTTGATATTGAATCAATTGCAGAAGAATTAGAATCTCTTGGATTAAATAGATATGGATACCACAGATTATATAGCGGTATCACTGGCGAATATATGGATGCATTGATATTTATGGGACCAACATTCTATCAGCGATTAACAAAATTCGTAATTGATGCAGTGTATAGCGTAAGCAAAGGACCATCAGATGTCATGACGGCACAACCACTTGATGGTAAGGCGTCTGGCGGTGGTATACGCGTTGGGGAAATGGAACGCGATGTGATATGCAGTCATGGTTCAGCGAAATTCTTACAAGAGAAATTCTTTGACCATTCTGACAAATTCACAGAATATGTTTGTAGATGTGGTAAAGCAGCAATTGTAAATGTAAAGAAAAATATATACAAATGCAAATACTGCAAAGACAACGCAGATATTGCAGCAATTCCAACAAGTTGGAGTTCAAAATTATTCATCCAAGAGATGGAGACAATGAATGTCGGCATTCGTCGTCATTTAAAACCTTTCACATATGAAAGTATTAGGGAAGACGTCGTCAAAGACATGAACACAGAAATTCAGTTAGACGATTAATTTAAAGAAATTAAATATGAATATTCATATTATTTTTTTTTGATATTTTTTCGGTTTCTCGAAATTTAATTATTAAATTATTTAATATAATTGTTTTCAATAAACATGGATAATTAACAACTACATGCAAAGATTTTTTATTAATTAGCGGTTTTATTTTTCGGCAAATAGAAGTTGCGACTTTCATATTTTCGACATACTTTCCGGCGTGTGTTAAATTTACATATTGATTTGCATCACTTTTAAATTTACCATTTAAACATTTTTTCACAATTGCATTTATTTCATCTAACTTTTTCACAAAATTTGCAGATGTTGCCATTTTAAAATTAACATAAATCCTATTATTGTAATCATTTTTATGTATATCCATAATTTTATTATTTGGTAATTTAACACCATAACTGCATTTGCGCCATAATTTAATAGGACAATTAACGTCTGCAAATTTTTTAGATGAATTAAATTTCTTATCAATAAAAAATAAATTGACACCTTTTTTATCACAATAAACCAAATCATATTTAAATTTGTCGCATAGTTTTTGGTATGGTATGATACCGGCATTAAAATAATTAGTCCTATCCCAATAATAGTTATTAGTATAAACTACAATGTTATCTTTGAACTTAAGACTACAATTAAATTCAGCACAAATTACACGAGGTCTATATTTAGTTAATATTTTTTGAAGTATGTAAAAATCATTATAATCAATATCTACAGATAGAAAATCCATATTCTTTAACGCGCCATAATCCTTGAACAATGTAAGAATATTGTCTTCATAAATATATTGCTTATAAAACTTGTTTTTTGTTTTGTTAATTTTATGCGATTTATCATACCCATTAACAGCATCAATCCATATACCATTCCAACCAGTTTCTTTTAAATGTCTTGAATTACACTCGGAACCATCTTCAACACCAAACTCAACATATTGTTTGTTTGTTGTTCCTATAACTTTAAAAACTTTGTTAATTATCCCATCTTCACCATTTTGGGAATATATTTTATTCTCAAAATCTTGTAAATGTATCATTATATATATAATGTCATTGAGGATTATTGTTACAAATAAAAAAGATGTTTTACAAGCTAATACTATTATATCAACGTTAAATATAATAATAAAAAAATTTAATATAACAGCTTATTGTGAAATATATGGCAATAACGTTAACGTACAATCAACGATAAATCTTTACTTAAACAATATTATTTTAACAAGAGATGCCTTTTTGTATCCATCAAAATACGTGTTTTTTATGCCAAATAATTTAAAATTTGATATGTACGGTGAAAGATTCTTAAAAGTTGTAGATATTGTATTGTGTAGAACAAAAAGTGAGCAATATGCATTTGAAAAAATAAAAACCATGAAAAGTTTTTCATATTATACATATTATACTAGTTGGTTTGCAGATGATTGTCAAAGTGATATATCTGGATATATGACTTACCCACCTACACATAAAGAAAAAAATAATAACTTATGGTACCATATAGTTCCTGAAGGAGACAAATATATGGGAACTCGTGAATTAATACAAGTATGGTTAAAGAATAACGGTTTTAGCAAATCGATTAAGTTAGTAATTATTTCATCTGATATTGACTTAACCTATTTTTTTAACAATTATGTAGTAAAAAAAAAATCATCTATATTTGGAATAAGTGTTAAATGCATAACAATAAAAAATATTATAATAGTACCTGAAAAACCACCTGATATATTATATGAATATGTAGTAAAAAATGGACAAGTTGCAATTGCAACAAACACATGTGAAAATAATATTAATATTCCATTAAATAACGGACTATGTGCTAAGGCATGTGTTATTTCAACAAATATTAAAACTAACTGTGAAATAGTTAAATCGGGTACCATTAATATAAAATGTGACTTAGATGGAGTTATACAAAAAAAAAATAAAAATAAATAAAAAATAATAATACAAAGAAAAAAAAAAAATAAAAAAAAAGAAAAAGAAAAACAAAAAAAAGAAAAAGAAAAATATAAAATATATGAAGAAGAATTAAAAAAAATAGTTAAAGATGGTTATAAA
>JAAHTH010002284.1_pt1 | contig 15066 bp, 33 predicted proteins | sample 6116091 | NCBI WGS metagenome assembly JAAHTH01 (sample SAMN13939990, study PRJNA603662) | sponge metagenome | isolation source: marine sponge | host: Mycale hentscheli | place: New Zealand | collected 2006
GTTATGCACAATAGTTTTGGTATTGGTTACGTCTTTGCTTTTCCTCATAGTCAAGGTAATCAGCAAAGTGCCAGTTAGGTTTTCTACCTTCTAAAAAAGCTTCTACTATTTCTAAACGCATTTGTTTACCTTGCCATTTTATAGCATATTCATCTTTTCCAACCCCAATACCAAAACTACTGCCTCGCATAGAAACATAGAAATCTAATTCAGCTTTTATCTTTTTATAAAGTTTAAAGCATTTTATAAACTTTTGTTGCATAACAACGTGTAAATTAAATTGCTTTTTAGTTTTTTCTTGTATTGTTTTCATAATTTATTAAGTTTTGTTTTTGTAAAGATATATATTATGTATTTAATACGCAACAAATTTTACACAACTAAGTTATATACAATTTAAAATTTCACTTAATGCATTATCAGCATCTTTTTTGTGCCAATAACCTGTAGAGTCTATTAGCCAAAGTTCTTTTTTAAATATCCACCAACCTACATAATGCAGTTGCACAACATACCAGTACATTCCTATTTTTTCAATCTTGTATTCTCTTGTTTTAGTCATTGTTTAAAATTTTAAAAAGTTATATAACAACACATAAAAAACATTTCACGATTTTTTATCTGCATCCGTTGTAAACAATTGTTGTTTACTGTACTATTTCAAAGTAATGTTTCCAAAGTAAACGCTTTTCGCCAAAGTCATCTATTATTACATAGTGTCCGTCAGGTTCATCTTCCATATTATAAACACGTCCTTTAGTTACAAAATTAAAGTCATCACTAACACACAACAACTGTGTAGAACTACGCATAACCTCAATAGCTTGTATAGTGTCTTTTAACAAATTATCTACAAACCATTTATTATCATCAGATTGTAGGTTTCCCCATCCAAAGTCTTTTTCTAATTTACTTTTTAATTGTTTTAATGTAATCATTTTTTACTAATTTTTAGTTTAATTTAATCGCTACTAAGGTTATGCAAATCAGTACGTTATATTTAATGCTACCTTGATATTTCAATTAAGCTTTTAGGATATTCTTTACAAGCGTTTAGATATTTTTCCACAAAAGGTACAAAATGCTCGTACATTCCCCATCCATTTGGGCTATTAAATTGCTCAAAGTATTCAGGTCTTGCTTTTAAATCGGCTAAACCCACTTCAAGTAATTCAATTATATCTTCTGCTTTTTCTTTGTTTATTTCTTCTGGTCTCCAAAGGGCTTCATAAATACCTGCTTCACCTGCCATCTTACCTAAATTGTGAGTAATATTTGCATCATAAACATATTCATCTTCTTTCGTGTGGGTTTTACCTTCGTCATAACTAACCCATTTTGTTCTTACTAAACTTACATCTAAACTCATATCTTTTATTTTAAATTTTTACTAATTAAATCGCACTAAAATATAACACCACCTATACTGCATTGCTCGTGCCTCACAACGTCAGCATAGCCAAGCCGTTGTAAACAATTATTTTGCTATCAATCCCTTTTGTAAATATAACACCCTAAACATTGTTCAGTACATCTTTGCTCTATTGCTTCTTTACAGCAAAAAAACTGTGTAGAACAATGTGTATAATTAATAGCTTCTAAGTATTCATCTAATAATTTATGTGCTAATTTTTTAGCCTTTTTAGAAGTCTGTGTGCTATTGCATATTTCTATTGTGCTACCTAAGTGTAGCAATTTATCAATTAATTCAGTTTTATTCATAATGTTTGTTTTTAAATCGCTACTAATCATACACAAAACCGTTACCTACAATGCCTTGAAGCGTTCAAGTGCCTTATCAATGTCGGTAGGTCTTGGCTTGTTTGTTTTTGCAAAGTGGCTTATTATATTCTGCAACTTGCCCCCTTGTATTAAACTAAATCTTTGCCATTCACTTTGTTCTGCATCTGTTAAATCTCGTCTATTTGGATTATCAATAGAGCAAGTTTTCATATGTGCATCAAAGTAAGTGTCTTTTAATTTTTCGTAAGTCTGTGCCAAAAAACAAACAATCCCTTCAAGTTCATTTATGTAGGTTTGGTCATCAAGCACAGTAGGTAACACGTTATAAAGTTCATTGCTTGTTTCTTTTTGCTCACTTTTTTTATCACTCATAATTCGTTTTTATCTATTAATTTAGTTGCTTATTTCAAGGAAGCAACGAAACCTTATAACTATCCGTTAGTTAATACTTGTTTTATGCTACACGCATTGATGTGGGTAGCATACTTATCCTGTTCAATTTTTATACAATTCAGTTTTATTCATAATGTTTGTTTAACCATTAACAAAAAAACTCCTCAACCTTTGTATAAACAAAATCACTATCCTCGTTTAATTTGTTTTTACAAATATACAAAATAATATAAACAAAATGAAATTTTAACAAAATTTAACATTTACCTTATGTTATAAGTACCTGACGATAAGCCTTGAAGCAAGTACATACAAGCATATCTAATCGCATCTAAAAAATGGTTAAAATCGTCTATTGGAACTGCACCTTTATCTTTCCATACATAATTGTTTAATTCTCTAACAACACCTAAACTATTATTATCTACAACTATTTCGTAGTCTTGCATTAAAGCTATACCACTTAATATACTACCACTTTTCTTTATAGTAGGTCTTATGTTTATATCTTTCTTCTTTAGTTCATTTATCAAACGAGGCTCTGAGTTATCACAAATAATTAAATCCATACCACACTCTCGCTTGTTCTCTAAAGCTATCTGAGATGTACTCATATTAGGTCTACCAAAGATTTCTTTAACCCATATCTTTTGTGCTTCTTTATCTATAGAAATTTTAACTAAAGTTGTGTTATCTACTGCAAATCCAAAATCCTGTCCGTAACAAGTTAAATCTGTTTGTATAAAGTTACCTACTCGCCAATTAGTGTAAATAGTACCCTCTGCTTTCTCTTTCCAACCACCTAATATTTGTGTTAAATATTTGGCAGGATTTCTTCTTTTAATCTCTGCAACCCTCTGCAAGAAAGATTGGTCTAAGTTAGCCTTGTTGTCCTTATAAGTAGTATGTATGTAAGTAGTGTTACCTTTACTACCATTTGTACCCTCTTTAAACATAGCATCTCTAAAGAAACGTTTAAATATCCAATGCTCTTTAGTAGTTGGATTTAAAATAAGTATAACCTCATTCTTAATGTCCTTTATTCTCACAGATAAATCAATCTTATCAAATGCTTCTTCGTCTACAAGTTCTTCTGCTTCATCAACCACAAATGTAGTAACACCATTAAGAGATTTAAGTGCAGCAGTTTGATTACCTGATGATGTTCTAATACCTTTAAACATAATAGAACTACCAGTAGTAAGATTCATAATCTCATCTTTAGTTATTCTAAAATCATCTTGCTTACCCATTAAATCTATCTTCTCAATAAATTCAGGAATAATAGAAGTTGCAGTAGATGTTAAAGTGTATCGTGTAAACAATATCTTATGTCCTACTTCGTAAGTTTTAAACAATAATCTAAGGTTAACACCAAATGATTTACCTGAACCACGACCTCCTGTAATAACAAAATACCTCGTATCGTTTTTGAATAGAGGTATGTATTTGTCGTTTAATTTAATTTCTTTACTCATCTTCTTTAGGTGTTATATCTATAATCTTATCCTTAACAGACTTTTCTATATCATTACTACCAAAGAAGTTTATAACAGGTGCATTATTGCTTACTGTCTTTTCTTTTTCTTCCTCATAAGCAAAGTCTGATAATAGCTTTGTATGGTTGTAAGAGCCTTTCTGTGCTTGTTTCGCAATACTTTTAAAGAACTCTACATCTGAACCAAATACTTCTTTAATAGCTTTCTTAGCGTATGCTTTACGTCTACTTCTTTTAGCTTTATTAAGTGCTGGTTTATTGCTTCTCTCACCTGTTGGTGGTTTACTAATAGGAATTGACTTTTTCCTACTGTTATTCTTTCTGCCATCTGTAGGCTTTATTTCTTTGCTATTCATACTATTATAACACTATAGATTAGTTTCGTTAGGTTGTGTAAGTTATATTCATCTCTCTAAGACAGTTGTTTAACTGTATCCTGTACATTAAATATTCTTCTTCAACAGTTATTCTAAATTCAAAGTACTTAGCTACCTTTTCTTTAAACTCATCAGATAACTTTATAAGTTCGTATTCATTTCTAAGTAATGTCATATCTATAGCAATGTAATAAGAGAATAAATCTTCGCTAATTATATTACTAATCAAACTAAAGTTATGCGAATCAAAGCTAATGTCTAAGTTTATTGAGTCGTTTAAGAAATCAATATCTTTACTCATTATAAAGGTAAGTAGTTCTTGTTCTATTTCATTCATACTGTAATATACGAATAAATAAAACACATAATATAAAATATGTTAATAAGTATTTTTAATATAACCTTATTTATATTGATTCTTAATAAAAAAAGAACTAACTTCGCATTATCATTTTGATATCAAAACCTTATTCTCTCGAATAAGATATGAAATTTTAATAAAGGAAGCCCACAAAGGCTTCCCTATAATAATACAAATTTAGAACAATTTAGGTTAGGTATGTTCTTTTACGAGATTACATATTTGTTTTTTTAGTCTTTTAATTGATTGTTAATAAGTTATATATTTTTATAACATTAAATAAGTTATATTTGATTATGGGTAAAATTAATGCAAAAGCAAAAGGTTCAGCATACGAACGTAAGTTGGCTAAAGAGTTTAGAGATTTTGGATTTGTAAACTGTAAAACTTCAAGGTTTGAATCTAAGATGTTAGATGATTTAGGTGTAGATTTAACACATACTGGATTTTTTAACGTACAAGCTAAGGCTGTAGAAAAGTTAGGTTCTTATCACGATATATTAGCATCTATGCCACAAGATGATAATAATTACAATACTATATTTCATAAAAGAAATAGAAAAGGTGAAGTAGTCGTTATGACTAAGCAAGATTTCTATGACTTAATGCAAATGTTAATCTCAACAGGTGTTTTAAATGTTGGATAGTTTTGAATTAAAAGAGAGTTTTGAGTTTGGTGAATATGTTTACAGAGGTAGATATACTCAGAACGAAGAAGATTTTGGATTTAAGCTAAATTCTAAAATAAAGTTGCCTTTAACATATTTACTAAATCATTTTTCAAACTATGTTAAGTAATATTGTATTTAAAGAATGGTTTCATTCTAAAACTAATGCTTGGAGATATAAGGTAACATATACTTTTAATGGTGAAGATTATCAAGCAAATATTTCTTATGAAGATAAGGATAGAAAATCAAAAGAAGAAGTTATAAGTATGATAAAAAACTTTATTGATGCTAAATAAGATAGCTAAACACAATAATTTGTGGATAAATACATTACTTAAATTAGGTGCTGATAAAAGTTTAGCACAAGATTTAGTGCAAGATATGTATTTAAGGATAAATGATTTGGTTAAGAATAAGACTAATATTATGTATGGTGATGATGTAAACAAGTACTACATACATATAACACTTAGAAACTTATACTTTAATCATCTAAGACGTAATAAAAGATATCCCGAGATTGAATACGAAGATTCAGGTAAACAAGAAACTACTTATAACTATGATAAAGATGATGCAGATAACTGTATTTTAGACAAGGTAGTTGCTATATTTAAAACACTATCACCTTACGAGATGGAGTTGTTCCAGTTACATTTTGGTTTACTTATAAATGAGAATGGAACTAAGAACATAGAAAGGTTGTCTATGGATAAGTTAGCTAAGATAGTTGGAAGTAGTAAAGGACATATCTTTTATAAAATGAAACAGATTAAACGTAAGTTTAGAAATGAATTAGGTGAAGATGCTTTAGATTACTTTAACGAAGAATATGACAGAATTAGACACTCTTAAATACTATGCAGAAATGGACTTAACAGATAAACATATTAGATGGTGTTGGAAGAATAATTGGTTTGTAGACGTTGTTCCTATGAGTGGGCAGAATGGTGTTAAATACCCAAGAGTTAAAATAGAACTACATCAGAGAACAAGTGATGGTACAAGACTAATGCAGGTAGGTAATGATATATTTGAACAGAAAACTGCATCAGATAAAATATTAATAGCAAACGAAGTAAACAGAGTGTATCAACTTGTTTACAATAAACACAATAAGTAATGAAAGACGATAAATACTATTTAAAGTTAGAAGAAAAAGACTACTTTAATACTTTAGATAAAAGAAGTAGAGAATACAGAGAGTACAAAGAATGGAAAGTTAACATACAAGACAAGTCTTACGATAAGTTAAAGACTAATGTAGAATCTAAATCTACAGTAGGATTAGGTGATGTTGTGGAGTCTATAACCAAAGCTACTGGTATTAAGAAAGTAGTAGAGGCTATCGCAGATGATTGTGGTTGTGATGAACGTAAAGAGAAGTTTAATAAGATTGGATTGTGGAAGCGTAGAAAGGTTAACTGTGTAGAGCAAGAAGATTACGTATGGTTAAAGGAGTTTTTTGTTAAAGTACCATCTAAGATAACTTTTGAAGTAAGAGGTAGGTTAATATCAATCTATAACCACGTTTTTGGAACTAAGGTAAAAAACACAAGTTGTTCTTCCTGTATAAAAGGTTACATAGATAATCTACAAAAGTATTTGCAAGTTTACGAAAGTTAATGTATATTTGCTAAAACGTTAATATGAAAGCAATTATAGATGCAGATAGTTTAATATTCGGTTCTTGTTTTAATGTAGTTAATTTATACGAAGCTACTGAAAAGTTTAACAATGCCTTAGAGTCCGTTTTTACGGATTTAAGCGAGTATTGTCAAGTTAGTGAGTATATTATATGTAGTGGTGGAGATAACACTCTTAGGAGGGCTATAAACCCATCTTACAAGATGAATAGAATTCAAGAAAGACCAGCATACTTATCAGACTTACATAAAGAAGTAAGAATTAGTTACGATAGTAAGTTTAAGAAAGGTTATGAAACTGATGATGTAGTTGCTTCATTATGGCAAGAGGAAGTTGATAAGAATGGTGAAGATAGTGTTATAATAGTTGCCAATGATAAAGATTATAAGCAGTTCCCTTGTTGGTATTTTGATACTTACTATAAGCGTAGAACTTTAGATAAAATAGAGCCTTTTGAGGCTGATTATAACTTTTATACTCAGATGATTGTTGGAGATACTGCTGATAATATTAAATATTTTAAAGGAAAGGGAAAGGCTTATGCTAAGAAACGTTTTTCAGAGGTTTATAATAGTTACGGTTTATTTAGGAGTACTTACTGTTTATTCCTTGAAGAATTTGGTAGTGAAGCTAAAGAGAAGTTTCAGGAGAGTTATTCGTTATTAAGATTAAGAACAGATATTTTTAAATAAACAATTAAATGAAAGATTTTAGACCACGATTAAAAGGGCAAAAAAAAGAAATGTACAATTCTTGGACAAAAGAAGAAAGTAGAGTTTTAGTGATAGGTGATACACATTGTCCTTTTGATTTAGATACTTATTTAGACTTTTTAGTTGATACTTATAATCATTATAATTGTAATAAGGTTATTCATATTGGGGATGAAATAGATAATCATTTTAGTTCTTATCACGAAACTGATGCTGATGGAATGGGTGGTGGAGATGAATTAGATTTAGCTATTAAAAGACTAAATAGGTATTACAAAGTATTCCCTAATGTAGATGTAATTATAGGTAATCATACTCGTATGGTTGCTCGTAAAGCACAAACAGGTGGTATCCCTAAGAAGTGGATAAGAGATTATAATGAAGTGTTGGAAGTGCCTAATTGGGATTTTAAAGTATCTACGGAAATTGATGGTGTTAAGTACATTCACGGAGAAGCTGGTACTGCAAGGACTCGCTCTAAGAAGGATATGAAGTCTACTGTGCAGGGTCATTTGCATACTCATTTATATTCAGAATACAATGTAGGTGATAATGTAAGGGTGTTTGGTATGCAAGTGGGTTGTGGTATAGACCACGAGAAGTATGCTTTTAGTTATGCTAAGGCAGGTGCTAAACCTGCGATTGGTTGTGGTGTAGTTATTGGAGGTCATACAGCTATAGCTGTGCCTATGCAGTTAGAAAAGTATGGTAAGAAATCTAAGTTTAAGTAATGAACAGTAAATACAAATACGAAATGACAAAAGAAGAAGATGTAAAATACGTTTGGGTTAATCAATGCAATGCTAAAGTTAGAAAGCAGACACCTGTATTTAGTGGTGTTTTAAAATACTTTCCTGATGCTATTAGAGAGATTGCTCAATGTAGTTTTCAAGGACAAAAACAACATAACCCTGATAAACCATTAGCTTGGGATAGAAGTAAAAGTGGTGATGAATTAGATGCTCTTACAAGACATTTGTTAGATGCAGGTACAATGGACACAGATGGTGTTAGACATAGCACAAAGGTTGCTTGGAGAGCCTTAGCTAACCTACAAAAAGAGATAGAAAATGCCAAGAAAGAGAAGTTATGAGAAGCGTAAGGACATTTGGAAATACTATAAAGTAGAGTACACAGCGAATTACACAGAAGAAATGGACACAGAGGGTTTAAAGGTACTTAAGTGGAGTATGTTTGATAGTCCTGATAAGTTAGGTAGTGGTAAAATGTTTATGGAAGATTCACCAGTATTCATTTTAGATAAGATAATGAAAGCACAGCGTTTAACAGGTTATATTGAATTGGCTTATACCTCTAAGAAATATGCAGATAGTTTAAGATTAGGTACTAATTCAGCACATAGATTAGGTATGGCAGTAAAGTTTAGGTGTATAAATGCTAACGCACGTTTTAGGTTTGTTAAGGCTTTAATACAGTATGGAGTGCAGAGAATACGGTTACAGAAAGAGAGTGTTTACTTTGATACTGATAACTATATTAATAAGCCAGAGTTAAGAATTTTTTAGTGTTCTGTTTTTTTCTTTTGTTTTGGGTGGTGTAAAAGCCACCTTTTTACCCTTTAACATAATTTTAACATTTAGGAATTTGTGTAATTCAAATAAAGGTGTAGATTTGTAACATAATTAAAAACCAACAGCCTTGTAGTGATGAAGAATTTGAGTTTATTACTGGTGTGTATGATAATGTATATGATGTTACGAGATTAGAAGAAGTTTGTAGAAGTTATTTTATTAAATACAATTAAGATATGAATGAATTAGTAGAGTTTCAGAGATTACGTATAATAGCGTTACAGAATAAGTTAACAGAGTATGAGCAATACATATTTGAGTTATCAGACAAAGAGTGTACAGATGAGTACAAATTATTAATCAGAAAAGAAATAGTAAACAATTAAGATGAATATATTACAGAAATTACAAAAGATTCAGACCGAACTGAAAGTAAACAAAGGACAGAGAAATAACTTTGGTAAGTATAATTATCGTTCTGCTGAGGACATATTAGAAGCTATTAAGCCAATATCAGAGAAGTACCAAGTAATGTTTAAGATTACAGAGGAACTAAAGCAAGTGGCAGACTTTGTGTATGTAGAAAGTATTGCACAGATATTTGACTTAGGAGTAGAGAATAAAGTAGAGAAGATTGAGAGTGTAGCAACTGCTGTATTAGACTTTGATGCTAAAGGTATGCAAAACCCACAGAGAACAGGTGCAGCATCTTCTTATGCAAAGAAATATGCATTAGGTAACTTATTGTTAATTGATGATACTAAAGATAGTGATGCAACTAATAATCATAGTAAAGCTAAGGGTAAGCCTGAGTTAAAAATGGGTAGCACAGACTTTAAGAAAGTGTTAGCAGCAGTTAAGAATGGTTATACTATAGACCAAGTAAAAACTAAGTATAGTGTTAGTAGTGCAGTAGAAAAATTATTAATCAAGTAAATAAATAAAGATGGCAGAGTTAGTAGTATTAGGTAAAATAGAAAAGGTGTTAGATAAAGTATCAGGAACATCTAAGGGAAGTGGTAAAGATTGGGTTAAGCAAGACTTTATCTTAAAGACAAATGAAAAGTATAATAACTTATATGCTTTTACAATATTTGGACAAGAGAAAGTGGATAACTTTGCTAAGTACAATAAGGTAGGTGATACTGCAAAGGTATCGTTTAACGTTAGTACTAATGAGTACAATGGTAAGTACTATACAAGTTTAAATGCTTGGAGTATATTTAAAGAAAATGCTGGTGGTGAAGATGCACCTGCACCAGTATCAGAGCAAGAAGATGATTTACCATTTTAGATTGAATGGGAGGTGAAAGCCTCCCTTTTTAAAACCAACAATAACTAAAACAACAAATGACAGACGAACAAATAACATCTAAAGAAGAACGCAGAATGTTCTTTGAAATGTTTAAGAAGCAATGCTTTGTAGACTTAAACAAAAGAGTAGACTTGCCACCAATAGCAATAGGTTGTGGTAGCTACACATCACAAAATAGTTTAGGGTTAAAGAAAGTAGATATACCTTTATGTACTTATGGTAACTTTAGCTTTATACAAGCACCTCCTAAGTCTTTAAAGACGTTCTTTGTATCTTTGCTTACATCTACCTACGTTAGTAATACTTGTGAGTATAGAGGACAGTTAAAGAGTTTTAGAAAGGATGAGCATATAGTACATTTTGATACAGAACAAGGTATGTATCATTCACAAAAAGTAATGAAGCGTACACAAAGAATGAATCCATCAATAGATGTTAGTAAGTTTTACCATACATACGCATTAAGAGAGATTGGATTTAAGAATAGGATAGACTTTATAGAGGCTTGTTTAGAGGATTTAATAGAAGATGGTAAGAAATTAGGCTTAGTTATCATAGATGGTATTGCAGACCTTGTAAGCGAAGCAAATAACCAAATAGAGTCTAATGAGATAGTACAAAAGTTAATGACGTGGACAACTGTATTTAATTGCCATATCGTAACAGTAATACATAGTAATTTTGGTAGTGATAAACCTACTGGACACTTAGGTAGTTTCTTGGAGAAGAAAACAGAAACACAAATAGAATTGAAATTTGATAGTATGACAGGTAAGACAATGGTTACTTGTAAGAGAAGTAGAAATATATCTTTTAAAGAGTTCTTCTTTTACTTAGACGACAAAACCTTACCAAAGTTTTACGAATAACAATATAACTGTATGGTGATGGTGGATGCAATTACAGTCGCTTGGGTTGATTGAAGCCACGCATACAGTTTTTTAAAAATATAAGATATGAAATTTAAAATACCACAAGAAATTAAGAATACATTAATGTTTTTAGCAATAGCTTGTTTCTTAGCATTAATGTTTATATTAGCAGTACTACTAAGCAGTAGTTTAATCCAAAACACATTCCTATTATGAGCAAAATAGAAGCATTTTTAGACGATTTAAACCTGTATCTAATAACAGATAAGCTACAGAACTTAGAAGAAGAATTTAGGCTTGTAGAGGAAGATTTAGAACTTGAAGATAGTGAGGGTAATTACTACTTTGTTAATGTAGATGTGAAATCAAGTGTTAAATATAATTATTCCGATAATAGTTATACTGTATTAAGTAAGAAAGCATTTGTAGAATTTGATGAAGAATACTATGGAACTGATTGTGATGGTGGAGAGTTAATACTTACCTTAGACTTAGATGCTGGTGAAGTAGCAGATGCAATAGAAAAAAGAATATTAGATTATTTGGTTTAGTTTTTTAATTTGTTTTAGTTAGAAAATCCCAATTACAAAATGTAGTTGGGATTTTTATTTATGTTTAATATGAAGCCGTCTTTGTTATGGAGGGGTGTTTAATATGAAGCCCTATGTTTAATATGATGGGGTATGTTTAATATGGAGGGGTTGGCATTGCTTAGCTTTGCCAGTACATTTTTTGTTGTTTAGAATGATTCTAAATAGTACTACTATAGGTTTTATTGATAATTGCATACTACAAATATAAGTTTAATTTATAGTTAGAAACAACATAAAAAAATGTAAAATTATTAGTGTATTTAAAAAGATTTTTGTAGACGTGCGCGCGTTTCTTTTATTAAAAGCCAGTAAAATCTTAAATGTTAAAAAAGTCTTAATGAAATGTTAAAGTGCAAAAAAAGTCTATTTTTTGTTGTATTGTTTTGTAGATTTGCATAGTAAAACAATAATAGTATTAATTTAAAACCATATTAAGATGACAAATCAACAAAGACAAATTTTATATTGTGATGCTCTTCAAAAAAGTTTAACTAGTGCAATGAATTTTCACTCATTAATAAATTTAAAGATAGGTACTAAAGATAAAACAGTTTTAACTTATAATAGGAGGTTATTGTATAATAAAAAGAAACGTTCATTGTCAATGAACACTTTAAAATAATGAATTAATAACTAATAAAAAATAAAATTATGACTTATCAAGAATTTATCAATTTAAAAGAAACAGACAAAGTAAAAATAACAACTGAATTTTCTGAAAACATTTATACATTTAGCATCCGTAACTTTGTTAGCGAATGGAACAATGAAAAAGTTTACTCAGGCTCAATTACACAATACATTTTAGATGGCACAGTTAAAAGTAATATGTATGTAATTGACAAACTAACAAAAAACGAGTTATTCATTTATGATTATTTTTTAGGCGAACGAACAGAAGCAACAATACAATTAAAAAATTTAGTAAAATTATAAACCAATAAAAGCAATATTATGAAATTATTAAGGACTAATACAAACCAATATAAAAACAACTTTAAAAAGCATTTAAACGATGCTTTGTTGAATTCTTCAGATGGTTATTGCGAAAATATAAATGATTTGCTTTTATGTTTTAATAGCGAATATAATTACCAAAACAATAAAAAAAGGTATCCTAATTTACAAAACAGAATTTGCAATTATTTACAAGGTATGCCTTATGGTTTTGATTTCGGTCATAAACATCAAATTTTAGAGTTTGCAGCCACTTTGCACGAATTAGAAACAATACCAGAAAATAAAGAAGATATTATTATAAATAACTTTTATAATCATTGTGCATTTATGCTTATTAAATTAGGTAGTAAAGAAATAATAAAAGAACTATATTAAAAACATTATAAAAAATGAACATTAAAATTAATTTGCTTCAAGCGTTAAAAATAAATAAAAGTAACAAAGATTTCATTTTATTTGACTACGATAAAAACAATAAGTTAACAAACTTTGTTTTAACAAATGATTTGCAAAGGTTTAGAAAGCAGTTTAAAACTTTTAGGGTTATAAGTTGTATAAAAAGTAATATTAACACAATAACAATATAAAGCAATGAATACTAAAATAAAAGTAACAATTAAAAACGACTACAATAGTGATTTAGCTTATGATATAAGGAATGAAAATATAAGATACTTATTAACTGAATTAGATATATATTGTGAAGTAAGCAACAATAGTTTTATAAATATAATTGAAGACCTACAAACAACAATTACTTATAATTGCAAAAGTGATTATACAGATAAGTTAATTGTTGATGCTACAGGATACAGTCAAGGAGATTGGCAAGAATACACTATATATTACAATGAAAAAGAAACTAATAAAGGTTATTTAAAACAATTAGTTAACTTATTAGAAAAATCTTTTACACATCAAAACAATTATATTGCATATACTAACGAATTAGTAGAAATAGACAATAAATTTTATTCAGGTGAGAATACAGAATGTTTTGGATTTTGTGTTAATGAAATAAAATTTCCTAAAAGTGAAAATGTGATAAAAGAATTTAGTGACCAATTTGGTATTGAATACGATATAATAGAATGTAGAATAGATTAACAAATAAAAACATAAAAAAATGAAGACAGTAACAGAAATGCAAATCATATTTAATATATGTAATATGAGAAAAGTAATTACAGGTAATGAAATGGACCTAGATAACCTACATAAATACGACGTTAACGATATGAATGAAGAAGAATTATTTAATCTTCAAAGTAATTTAATACCATATTACAATGAAGCAATTAAAAGAAAGTAAAAAAGATATGTTGTTTATAACGTTTATTATATTTATATGGACCTTAGTAAATTTATTATTTAATAATTAAAAACATAAAGCAATGAAGGAAACATATTACGGTTTTAATAGTTATAACGAGTTCACTAACTATATAATGAATAGAATAACTATTAAGCAAAGAAGACAAATAAGAAAGCAATGAAAGAAATAAATATATATACAATAGATAAATATAACAATCATTTATACGAGTTTACAACAAAGGTAAAGGACTTAAATTGTAGGCAGGTGCAAATGAAAGTAATAACAAATAACAATTTATTAGATAATGTTTTAAAATCTACTAATAGAATGATTTATTTTAAGCATCCAATAAATAATAAAAGTATATTTAAAAATACGAATGTAGTTAAGTTGTATGCATCTTATAAATAGTAGTATATAAATAGCTATTAATAAGGCCTATTATAATTGATTTTATGATAGGTTTTTTTTATACAATTATTTTAGATTTGATTGAGATTGATAAGTGATATGATATTGAGTGATAAAACACACTTTCAAACACTTCTAACAAACTAACTCACACAATCCAACCAAACATACCAGATAATTATTTACGTAGCTTAGAAGTGCTGTATTGAAGTATTAACGTGTTTTGAATTGTTGTAATAGTAAGTAAGCCATTGCAATGAATTCAACGTAAAACGGGAGTCTGAAAAACCAAGTAAGCCAATCTAATGAATTCAATCGAAATCGTTATTAGGAACTGTAAGTGGTTTTCTATAAAGTTTATTTAATCTTGCATCTGTGTTATCAGATATATGTTGTATAATCATTTTATATCTAAAGGAGTATGTTTTAAGTCTTTTAAATTGTTTACTGGTAAGTTTATCTTTTTTAAGAAGATTATTTATATCTAATTGTACTTTCTTAGTTGCTAAGTTATAATACTTAGTTATATTATAGATATCCTTACTTGTTAGATGCAGTCGTTCCATAGCGTTTGTTAAACCCTTACAAATATAACTCTTTTTTATTGATTTGTTATAATAAATATGCATACTATAAATAAATAATATAGTACGCATACTTGT
>JAAHTH010002285.1_pt1 | contig 15060 bp, 2 predicted proteins | sample 6116091 | NCBI WGS metagenome assembly JAAHTH01 (sample SAMN13939990, study PRJNA603662) | sponge metagenome | isolation source: marine sponge | host: Mycale hentscheli | place: New Zealand | collected 2006
CAAGTTTTAACTCGTGAATATTACTCGCATGCTTTATAAGTTTCATATTGATTTTTTTTAACGCATTATAAGATACAAAACTTTATTTTAAGTAAAAAATTTGGCGTTAATTCCATCCATTATAAGCCTCTTCTTCATTTTCTAACTCTTCTATAGCTTGTTGGTATATATCTTCTTTTTCTTGTTCTTGATAAGTATCCCAATCTCTTGCTTGACTAGGTAATAAATTATTTTTAAGCCATTTTGTAAAAGAATATTGTTTTTCTGGATCACTTTCTAACATTACTATACTAAAAGCCCCTTTGTTTACTAATTGCTTGTAGAATTTATTTTTTTCTTCTGGATACTGTAATTCATATATATTTTTCCATCCAAAAGGCATTATTCTTTTTTGAACCCATTTCCATCTTTGTGTTTGTCCCTCATACGGCCCACTTTCTACTTCTTCACCGTTAAACAAATATCCTAAATCAGTTATAGATTTAAGCCACTTTGTACCTACTATAGGCTCATCTACTAAATCAGTCATTGTTGTAGGACTCCAAGGAGCTTTTTGTTCCATCAAAACCCTATTCATAATTAGAGAAATAAAATGAATAACAAAATTATCATCGTCATCATCATCTGCATATTTCTGAGCAATTCCTGCTAAGACTGCTGCTATAAGAGTAGCTAGTAAATCTAAAGCAGTTTTTTTAACTCCTCTTCTTTGAGCTTTACTTAGTTGATCATAAGCTGCCCAACCTGCTGCAAGTCCTTTTCCGTCTTGAAATTGTTTATATATAGCAGGAATATACTTCCCAAAAAATGATGTATAATGGCCTATCTCTTCTTCTCCTGTAATCCAATTTGTTTTTTCTCCTTGAAATTTAGCATCTATTAAGTTAACAAACCAACCACGGTGCATTAATACAAAATCTCCTGCAGAAGTTCTAGCAAGTTTACCTTTATCAGTTTCTCCAAGTAATCCGTCAATGTTGTTACTTACATATTCTATTTTTCCTCTAGCAGCATTTAATAATCCTTCATTAATATATGGCTTAAAATCTTTTTTAATTTTTAAAGTACCATTAACTTCTTCATATGCATTATATAAACTTTTTTCTCTAAGAGATTCCCATTCTTTTTGAACAGATCTTTCATGAGCTTTATCTACTGATCTAGATTTACCATAATCTACGTTTGATTTTTTTGCAGTTTTTCTTAAAAAGTTTTCTTTAGTAATAAATGCTCCATTATATAATCTATAATTATCATAAACGCTTAAAGTAATTCTAGATTTTAATCCATAATCTCCTGTAGCATATGATACATACATAAGATCTCCACTAGCAGCTTTTCTGACTAACCTAGATTTATCACTTTCATATATCATAGAATCTAAAGTAACTATACCCATGTCTTGGTTAATCAAGTGCATTTTACTAGTCTGCTTTGTAGAACCAATTTGCCCTATAACAGTAGCTATTTCTTTTAAAAATTCTCCTCTAGCCCAGTTTTTGCTTTCAACAGTAGTATATAAACCTGTAGAATCTTCTATAATACTGTCTACACTTCCTTTAATATAACCTGCTAAACTAGTAGGCACATTAAACGCAAGGTTATTGTTTCTAATATAGCTAGCTATGTTAGCTGTTATTTTAGTAAGAGAAACAGTTTTATTTGTGCCTGGAATTTTAACTTCTTTGGTTTCTCTTTGTTGGCCATAAACTAATGAGTCAATCATTTCTTTAACAGTAGCATATTCCATAGTTGCTTCTGATGCAACTTTTTCTTTTATATTTCCTCTCTTAGTTTTAAAATATTTTTTATCTTCTAAAGAATTTAATATGTTGTTTGTTTGAGGAGAAATTTTAGTCATTTGATAATAATTTTCTGCCATTTCTGCAAACATTACAATTGATCTTCCTATATCAGTAGATAATTTAGTAGGATCTGCTAATTCTTTAGTAAAAAATATAGGAACTGTGTCTCTATCTAATTCTTTTAATTCACCAAACTGAGTATCATCAGCTTCTATCATTACTCCTTCTTGAGCTACTTGTTTTATTCTACTAAACATATTTCCATCTGCGCTAAATATTCTATCTAACGTACTTTTCATAACTGATGGGACCATATATAATAATTGATCTGTTCTAAAAGCTGCAGGAAGTTTAGCAATAGCTTCTCTTTTAACTCTCATTATTTCTTCATAGTGAAGTCTAAAAACTTCGTCTTGCATTTTTTTAGCAAAATCTTTGTTTTTATATTTTTGATTAGGTACTTGCTTATACTCATTTTTTACAAAGTATCCTTGTTTTTTCTTATTTTCTAAGTCACTTTCTTCTACCCAAATAGGATCAGCATTAGAATTTTTTTTCTGAACCATTACCTGAGTTCTTAAATTTCCTTCATCATCTATATAATCTTTTTTAGCAGCTATTTTAATAGTTTCGGAATTTTGTCCATACCATTTTTCCCACATACTAGAATAAATCTCAGACTGCTCTTGTGTAAAAAAGTTTTTATTAATTAAAGAAGGATCTCCTTCTCCAGTTTCTTCATTTATAAAACCTAATGCTTTTGCTACTTTTTTTCTATACTCTTCTCTGTTTTTAAAATAATCGCCTCTATTATATTCTGATTCAAAATAATGAGTTATTTTACCGTCTTTCTTTTCTATAAGGTCTTCATTTTTATATTTAGTAAAAAATAAAGTTTGAGAATTTAAGACTCTTCTAGCAGTTTTAACTGAAAATCTTTTAACAGTGTTATAAGCATTATAAATAATTTTATGTACTGCACGTATTATAGGTGATTTAGCGTTTTTAAAGTTACCTGTATAATATTTAAACCAATCCCACATACTTGTTTGAGAGGCTTCAAAAGCTGCATCTTCATCATATTCTTTATCCATTACTTCCCCATCAGGAGATCTATTAATTCTTGTAATGTTTTCTTGAGCTTTTTGTTTTATTAAAGGTTTTAGTCTAGTTCTAGATTGAGCCAATAAATCTCTTAATTCAGAAACAGCTTTTTCTATATCATCTATTTCTCCTTCTTCTTTGTTAAGAGTAGAAACTCTAACGTCTTCTACTAAACTGTTTATTAGACTACTATATCCATCTAAAAACTGTCTATAATTTTGTACAGCTGCGTCAGAAAGTAATACTTCTTTTTTTTCTGCAGCATCTAATGTTTTAAAAATGTCATAAACAGATTCTTTACTATTAAGTATCCATCTAGCAATTCCTAAATCATATTTTTTATTTGCTATATCTAATTCAAGTTTATCTTTTTCTTCTTCTAATAAAGCTCTTGCTTTTTTACTGCTTTTACTTCTAGTTTCTTTTTGAGCTCTTTTTATTATAGCTATCTTTTTTAAAAGTTGTTCTTGTACATCTTTTAAAAATTCTTCTTTTTTATTTAATTTTTTCTTATCTTCTTTTTTTTGTTTTTGATATTTTATATCTTCTTTAGTAAATTCTCCTTGCCCTCTATACTGTTTTAATTTATTATATTGTTGAAACTTACCGTAATCTCCTATCTGTTCTAAATTTAAAATATCTTGTGCTAAAGGAATAATAACTTGTTCTATATCATTTCTACCTGCAGTATCTAATCCAAGAGCATAATCTAACCAAGCAGTAAAATCTTGCCATACTTGTTTGAGACTTTGCCAAAAACCAGAAGTTTCTTCTTTAATAAGCTGATCTGTTTGTTTAAACTGATTAACTATTTCAGCAGCTAATATTTTACCTAAAGCTTCTTTTCTAAAATCTTCTTCTGTTTCATAAATATCTTTGTACTCTTCTTTTACTTCTGCATAAGTAGCTGTATCTACGACTTGCTCTAAAGCTTTCCTTACAGTAGGAGGGCCTAAAATATATTCAGATTCGTTTTCACTTAATAACTGCATTTCAATAGCAAAGTGAGCAACTTCTTCTGCCATAGTATCTATATTGGCTCCGTCAGCAATTGCTATAAGAGAGTTCATAAAATCAGATACTCCCAATGCATTCTCTTCAAATCTATTTGGAAATCTTTCCATAACAGATTTTAAAGATTCTACAGCAACACCATGTTTACGAGCCCAAGCAGCAAGTATTCTGTCTAATTTAGCATTTGCTTTTTCAGTATTTTTAGAACTTATTTGTCTAAACATACCGTTAGCATATGGAGAATAATAAGTATCTTCTTTTGCTATTACATTAGCATTTTTATAACCTGCTATATAATAATTACCTTGATAACTTTTACGCAGTCTCCAAGACTGATCTCCAATCATATCAGACATTCTTCTAAGTTTGCCGTCTATTCTTATTACATCATTTTCTGAAAGGTCTTGCTGATAGACTTCTTTAAAAAATAAATCTCTAGCTTGCTTAATCGCAGCTCTTCCTCTACTAGGACCTCCTTGATATAATATTTGAGAAGGTTTTAGTATTGATAAACCTAAATCTTTTAATGCAGGAAAGTCTTCAGTATTATTAGTATCCATCCAAACTCCTACTTTAGCAGCAAGAGTTAAAGGATTGATATCTGTTTCTAACAATAGTTTTTTAAACTCAGGATGAGATTTATTTATACACTTGCTCATTAGTTACATTTTAAAATATTCTGTTGTTCTGCTAAAGATAAGGCGTTCCACTCACTTTCTTTATATAATTTTGATATTATTCTATCTCCAGAAGTTACTGTTCCTTCATAAGGATATTTATTTTTTCCTACTTGCGCCATTAACTGATCAAATAATTGTTTAAGAACTGGGTCATTGTTTATAGTCTTATTTTCCCACAACCTTTTCATATCTTTTTGACTATAAACTTTAAATTCTCCTTTATTTATTTCAGCTGCATATTTTCTACCTTTAACTTCTACTGTATATAATTGAGTAGTATCTTGTAATACAGTGCTTTCTTCTGTATTTGAAGATACAGGTGCTTCGCCTATTGGAGGGACAACAGGAGGTACTTTACTATCATTTTTAATATTATCTGCTACTTCTTTATTTACTGCTAAATCAGCAAGCCTTTTAGCTTCTGTTGTTTTTTTAATATCTTCTGGAGAAGGCTTAACAGATTCTTTAATATCACTTAGTGCATTAAAGTCTAAAGCAACGTTATTTATTCCTAAGTTAGGAACTCTAATATATCTATGTAATAAAATTTCATTATTATAATTATCTGTAATTGTAATAGAATCTGCTAATTTATAAACACTATTCGCATAATGGTTATTTTCTTTTGTATCAAATGCTCTAACATATTCAATAGGATTATCATCTAAGTTTCTTAAATTTTTAGTAGCTTTGTTGTCTCTAATAAGCAAGTTTCCTTGTTTATCCTTAATAATATTATTACCTCCGTAAACGTTTTTAGATTCTTCTGATAAATTTTCATAAGTAGTTTCATCTGTATTAAGATCTGATTTATCATCTAATGTTGTATTAATTTTAGCAGTAGGAATAAAAGAATGTCTTCCTGAAAAATTTCTTATAAATTGATCTATAAATCTACCATTATATTCTCCGTCGTAATTCTTACTAAACAATCTTTTTTGTAATAATTCATTTAGAGTCAATTCTCCTCCCCCGTCTTGTACCTTTAAATCATCTTGTGTAGCTTGATATTCGTTTGTAAAAAACTTTATAGGAACTACATTAGCGAATGTATTAGGACCAAAATTAAATCCATTAGAAAAGAAAGTATATTTAATTAGATTTTTGGCCATTTCTACATTCTTAGGATCAGTATCTAATAACATTCTTTCCCAAGAAGCAGATAATGCTTCTATATCAGCAGAATCTTTTCCTGTTTGATAAAACTCTATCCTAGTTATTGGAGATCTTCTATCAGGGCGAACAATATGTAGCTGATCCATTAGAGGTTTAAAAGGAGAGCCTTCTGGTAAATTTCTTTTAAATTTTAAAAGTTCTCCAGGTAAATTATTTAAGATATCTTTTGATTGACTATGATTAAAAAATTTAAATTCACTAGCAATATAATTTAAATAATTTGAATTGACCATTTGACTTTCTTCAGCAGTTAATGTTCCTGAAGATTTAAAATCTGTAAAACGTTCTTTTATTAGTCCTAAATTAGAAAATATAATATTTGTAGGGTCTGTTTCGTCAAGGTTACCAATAGTTGGAAATACTTTTTCATATACTCCTATAGGTTTATATAAACCATAAAGAGTAAATGCAGGATTCATTCTTTGTCTAGAATTTTTAGGAAGAATTATTTCATCTAATCCTAAAATTTTACTTCTACTTGCTTCTTCATCTTTTATAACTCTTCGTTGTGAGTTTAAAAATTCCCAGTCTCTAGCACCAGTTGAACCATATGCTGTAATAGCATCTGTTTTTGCTGCCTGAACTCCTCTAGATAGTTCTTCTCCTATGTCATATAATTGTTCAAATAAAGCAAGAGCTGTTTTTTGTATTGCTGCAGATTTTGCAGTATCAGATTTTTGTAAATTATTTTCTAATAATTCAGTAGTTAATTCTTTAATAGTAGGTTCTTTAACTTTAGAATCTTTAGTCATGTTATTACTAAGATCCTGCAGTAATTCGTTTTTAATTATTGCTAATAATTGAGTTCTACTCATAGAACCTTGCTGGTTTTTAATTCTTTGAGTAAGTTCTAAAATTGCAGGTTGGTTTATTAAAGCAAAAATAAACTCCTCATCTACCCCCAATCTATCTCCTAATGCTACAATATTAGCAGTAAAAGTATTAAAATTTAAGAAAGCAGAAATAGGTTCTTTTGCATTATCAACAACCGCTGCTAATTTAGTTGCTAAAGATCTTGAAATACGTTTATTTGATTTTGATTTAGTTTCATATAAAGAATCGTAAGTTTCTCCATTAAACTCTAAAGCATCTTTTAATCTTAAATTAGTATATTGAGCTTTTGCGTGATGAGTATTATGGTTTGCCATAATACCAATAAGATCTGCTCCATCCATATTACGTCTAAATAGTTCTAATTGAGTAGAAGGATATGCTATATTAAAGTCCCTATCTTGATCTAGTTTATCTGCAGCATCTCTTAATTTTTTTCCTGTTAACTTGGCTTCTTTAGTTTTGCCTGCTTTTAATAATCGTACTCGTGCACCCATTTCTTTAAGAATATCAAAGTTACCTGGGTTAATAATTGCAGGAGCTGTGTGTTTGTTTTCTAAAATAGATTTTAAAATATTTATTTTATTGTTATCTCTAGCGGCTCTTGAATTAAATTGACTAATCTCTAGTTCTTTTCTCATTAAAGCTTTAGCAATTACATCTATAACTTGTTTCTTTTTTGCAAGAGCTTCTTCTAGCGCTTCACTTTTTTCAGCTAAATCTTCATCATATTCTTCTTCATTTAAAATATCACGATAAGCTTGTATATTTTCTTTTGCTATTTGTCGTAAATCTCTAGCATCTTGTGTACCTAATTCTTTTGACTCTTTAAGGTCTTTTTTAGCCGCTCTAATTAATGCTTCTATTTCTTGAATACTAGCATTTTTATTTTTAGTAGCTAAAGCTAATTCTCTAACAACATCTTCTACTTTACTAATAAAAAAAGGTTCTTTTGTTATTAAAGGACTTTTTGTTTGTTCTACTAATCTATCTAATAGTATATCACTTCTAAAAATACTTTCAGCTAAATCTTCTGCTTGTTCTTTATTCTCAATAGTATCATAGTATTTTACTATTTTTGGAGCATTATCTACAATTTTAAATTGCTTAGATAAAAAATATAATTTATCAATATCAAAGTCAAGCCCTGCGATAGTAGTTACTTCTGGAGGCATTATAATAGTGTTTGCCATAGAAGGAGGAGTAAACCCTATTACTTCTATATTAAACATAGAATATTTATCTTCTGTTGGGATCCTGTTAGCTATAATTTCTAAAAGTTCAGGAGCATACATTTTTATATAATCAAAATCAACTTTTCCGTCTTTAGTAGGAAAAAACTTTTTAGAAGTATGAGGCATTAATACTTGCCAGATAATTTTACCGTCTTCTATTTTTAGTTTAGGATGGAATTTTTCATCTACAAGTCCTAAAGCACCTTCTTCTGTTAAAGTACTTACTCCATATGAAGGAGTGTTAATTAATCCTCCTCCTTTAATTTTTTGTTTTACTACTCTATTTCTAAAAATAGAATGAAGTAAACTTTCTGTTTGGAATAAAATTCTTGGATGGAATAATGGAAGAGCTGTAGTAATTGTTTTTTTAGTACTTCCTAAAATCTCATCATTTACAGTTACTTCTACAGGAGCAATAGCTGCAAGATACTGGTCCCCCATATTCCTTTCTAAGGCATGTTCTCTTAATAAAGGAATTAGTTTATTATAATTAAGAGTACCGTCTGGATTTACCATCTCTTTTTCCACGGACTCAAAAGATTCTTTAAGATCGTCAAAAATAGTATCTTGATACATCTGAACTATTTTTTGACCAGTAACAACAGTGTTTTTTCCTCCTATATTTAAAGTATAATCTCCTTCTAAATTTATGTCTGAAATAATAAGAGTACGTAATTGAGATCCAAAATTACTTCTTTCATCTATATGGTGAGCAGGAGTTTCTTGCTGTTTTCTATAATCTGATCGATCTAATTGGAAAATTTTCATTCCTTCGTAACCAACACTTGGTTTATATCCGTCATCAGTAAATTCATAATGAGTAAATCTACTGTCTGAAATATTTTTAATTCCTCCAACTTTTACTGCAGATTCAAAAAATGCTACTTCATACTTTTGATCTTGCATGTCATTGTAAACAGCTGCTAATTTAGGATATACTAAGTTGCCTTTTTTATCTTTTTTAAGAGCAAAAGATTTAGTTAAAACAGTTTCAGAGTTTTTAATTTGTATAGGAACTTGTGTACCATCTACATCTAACTTAGTAAACATAAAAGGTTTTAATGGAGATGCTGGTGGATCTATTATTCTTAAATCTTCTATAGTCTCATTACCATTTTTAATTCTTTCATATGCTTTATCATGAGCTTCTCCCCATTCTCCTAAATCTTCTAAAACTTTTTTACGGAAATCTAAAGAAACAAAAGTACCACCATCAGATTCATTATTTTGCTTTTTGCTATTACTACTTGCTTTTTCTTTCCACATTATTTTTAATGCTTTCTTTTCAATAGGAGTCATGTCTGACCCGTCAACAATATCATAAATATGTTCTAGATTTTCTTGACTAGTAGGAACCATACTATCTTCTAAAATAACTGCACCAAAAGTACCTGTGCCTGTAGTATAAGTACCAGGACTAAATATTTGTTTAAATCGTTTTTGATAATCTGTAGTTCCTTTATAAAAACTAGGATCGCCTGCAAATAAAACATTAGTCTGCATTTGGTAATAAAAAGTATTTAATAAATAATCTATAAATACTTCAGTCTGTTCAGCAGGGTCTTTTAATTGTTTATCAAGTACACCTTCTGTAAAATTAAGTAATTCTGTATCTTCACTTACTGAATCTATAATTCCTGATTCTATATATTTTTTAACTTCTTGTTTAAAAAATCCATCTTTTTTTAAATTAAACTCTAAAAAGTTTTCAATTTCTTTTTTTATTCCTTCTTTAGTTTTAAGGTTTTTTCCTGGAACATTATTTAAAAAAGTAAGCAATTGAAATCTTAATCCATTTTTATCAAAATTTTCAGCTAATAATAATGGATGTGTTGGATTATCTTTTTTAAGTTTTTTAATATATTTTATTCTTTCTATTTCACCTATAGCAGTTTCTGTTAATTTTTCTACAATTTCTTCTTTAGTAAGACGTTTAGCTTTTATATAATGAGCTGTAGGAGAATCAGAAGGAATTCCTAATTTAATCATTATATTTTTTCTGTCTTTATATGCGGCTGATCTTCCATAAAAAAGTCCTATACTAGTTGCTTCCATTTCTATATCAGACATTCTATTATAAGACACAGCTTTATTTTGGCCTTTTCTAGTAAGTCCATCTAATATAACTGAGCTAAATACATTTCTTAAATTTTCATCTTCTTGTAAATCTTTTAATAAAGGAAGATTACTAAGTACTTTATCATTAGCTATAGATTCTATAAAAGCATCTAGTTCTTCTTGATTATTAAACTTAGAAAGCATTTTATTTATTTGGCCAGAAAGTATAATATTATATTTACTTTTTCCACCAACTCCTCTAAAACTAGAAACAAGTTCAGCGTCTAATGCAGGCTCTATTAATTCAGCTAATTGTTCTACTAAACTTTTACCAGACTTTTTATCTTTAGTATACTTAATGTCTGTTTCAGGCATTAAACTAGTAAATGGATTTTTTCTGATAGTAGAATTTCTTACATATTTAGGAATATTTTTAATTACCTTTTCTCCATTTTCTATAACTTCTTTTTTCTCTAAAGTCCAAGCACCTGACCCAGTCAACTGTTGTCCCATTTTTAAAAGTACTCCTAATAAATTTCCTATTGCACCTCTTTTATATCTAAATTCATTTCCTCCTGATTCATAAATTTTTATTAATTGATTTTTACTAATAGGAATATTTACTTTAGAAAGAGTTTTAGATAGTTCTTCAAAAAATATACTTTCTTTAAAAAATTTTTCGTTTTTTGTGTTTACTGTTTCATCATTACTAGTATTTTTTAAATCAAAAACTGCTTTAAGTTTAATAAGAGAATCAAAAAAGTTTTTTGCTTCAGAAGCAATAATATTATCTGTCCAATTTGATGCAGCTTTGTCTGTTCTAAATAAAGAATTATTAGTAGATAAAAAATTAGCTATTAAATCTTGTGATATAATATCTTTAATTCCTTTAGCATTGGAATTAAATACTCTAAATTCTCCATTAACTTCGTATACACTAACAAATTGTGCATAATTTTTACTACCAAAATTAGTCCAAAATAATGTTCTTAATTTAGGATTATTATTAAATATTTCAATAATATCTTTTTTCCAAGGCTTGTTAAGTTTTGAAAGTTTTTCGTTAAATTCTTCTAAAGTATAACTATTAGCTACTTGAGAAACTAGAGCAGCAAATACTGTTTGAGGATCTTCCACATCTTGTATACCAAAAGGAGTTACAGCGGGACCGCCTTTAGAAGTATATTTAGGTACATTTGCAAAAAAACTAATTAGCTGTTGTCTCATTCCTTGTTTAGGATTTCTTTCTATGCTATTTATTTGCGCTACCATATCACTAGTAGTCTCTCCTTCTTCTATTTGTTTTATAGCTTCTTCTCCAGTAATTTGTCCTGTCGAATCTTCTTGCCTAATAGAAGCTTCTGCATTATATCCTCCATAAGATATTTCAATACCTTCATTTGATTTTAAAAATCTAGTAAATTTTTCAAGTAAATCTGTAGATTCTAAAAACTCAATACGTCCTTTATTATTTTTTCTAACAGCTTTTTGGTTATTAGTTATTATTTTGTAAAATTTACTATAGCTATGCAATAAAGAATTATATTTACTTACGGCTTTCTTATCTCCTTTAGCTTCTGCCTTTGCTTTTAAATTTTTTAATTTACCAATGTCTCTAACAACACTAGTAATAGCGTTAGTAAAAAGTACGTGTGGTCCTGATCCGCCTTTAACATTATTTTTAGGGTCTGCTTTTATTTTTAATTTATTAATAAGTTCAGGAACACTAAGCTTGCCCTCTGGATCTATTTGCTCTCTAAACCCTTGAAGTGCTCTTTTAATTTTTGAATTAAAAAATCTTAGTGCCCATTTTTGTTCTATAGGATTAATGTATTTTTTATTAGGAGCAGTAGTTCTTTGAGACTGTCCTATAGATTGCCGCACAGATCTTTTTAATACAGTATTTTTAAACTCAATAGAATCAGAATATACTCCTAAATTTATATTTTCAAAAAGATTATCAATATTTAAGACTTTGTTCTTTTTAAAAAATACTTTAAGCATTCTAGATAAACCTTTAAAAAAAGCATTAGTCTCTTTAAAAGTTTCTTTACCTGCTAAAATGTCTTTCTTTTTTTGGTCACCAGTTCTTTCGTCTTTAACAACTTGTTTACTTATAGGTTTAAGTTTATCTACTTCTTGAGTTTGTTCGTAAGACATAAACTTGTCTGCTAAAAATTCTTCTAATTCAATAAATGTAGGCCTAACATATTGAACTTTTTTAGTGCCGTTTTTTAAAGTAACCTCTTTTCTTGTTAAAGGAATTTCTTCTTGATACTTATAAAAAATTTCGTTTAATATTTTAAATCTTTGTTCTAAAGGAAGAACTAAATTAAATATAACATGGAATGCTTCATGAGCTTCTGTACCTGCAGGAGCAAGTTCTTGTATTAAAACAGCTGCTGTAGTAAATAACCCATATAACTCATCACCATGTTTTAAAGCTTCTTCTAATTGCTCAAAAGATTCTTTAGGTAAATAATTTTTTATGTTTTCAAAATTTCTTACAATTCTTACTGTACCACCTTTTCCTGATTCTCTTTTAAAAGATTCTCCTAATATTCTTTTAAGAGTTTCTAATCCTTTTTCTCTAGCCTTTTTAGCGTCTTCTTTAGTAGGAAGATCTGCTTTAGGGCCCATTTTTGTTTTAAGATTAGGGTCTGCAAAGAAATCTCCATCATCATCATTAAAGTCATCAGTATCAATATCGTCTCCTGTCTCTTCATTATTATCTACAAGATTCTGTTCTCTAGCGCTTTCTTTTTCTAAAGCTTGTAATGTTTTATTTATACCTTCTTCTGCTATCTCAGCTCCTTTATTGGCTTCTTCTGCTTCTTGTTCTTTAGCAACTGCTATAGCATTTTCAATATCTTCTAAAGAACCTTCTTTAAATATATCTTCTGTACTTTCTTCTGTAGTTTCTTCTGCAGTTTTTTCTGTACTAGTTCCTTTTTTTTCTTCAGCTTGAGTAGCTTTAGCAGATCCTAATAATTGATCCATAGATATTCCAAGACCAGCTAATTCTGCATCATCTGCAAATTCTTCATTAAATAAAGGACTTTCTTCTTCTTTAGTAGAACTTACATCAGGATTAGCAATATTTGAACTTTCTGCTGATTCTCCAAACTCTTCGTTAAATACTGGAGTATTTGATTTATCAAATTCTAATACTTGTTGTTTATAAGATTCTTTTTCTTCAGATGATAATTGATATGTTTCTAAAAAGAAAGAACTTGAATGAAAAAAGTTTCCATTGTCGTGAAACAAATCTGTTTTAATAGCATTGCTATTTGCTACTTTTTCATTATAACCATCGGTATTAATCCCATAATAACTTATTTTTCTAATTCTACCTCCTAAAAATTCAAATAAACCTTTTAAATTAGAACTAGGATACGATAAATTAAACACTTTAACAGTACCATCATCCTGAACTTCTTCCCATTCTAGATTAAATTGTTCATTTTCTCTGCTATATGTAACATTAAATCTATATAATATATCTTCTATAATACTTCTAGATTCTTGTATATCAGAAAGATCAGTTAAATTTATTAAATTTTTTAACTCTTTTTTAAGAGTTTTAAAATCATTAGTATCTTTAATTAAATTAGTAAACAATCTTACTGGATAATAACCGTATGCAGAAGGAACTAACATGTAAACATATCCAGCTTTCATACTAGCAGTAAAATCTACTTTACTATTTCTTATTATTTCTTTTATTTCTTTTGATAATTCCCCTTGTCCTGTATGAATATTTTCTAATTGAGTATCTCCTTCTGAATTTTGCCCCATATTAATACCTGTTGTAGTCTTTATGACAAGCATTAATTTATTATTTTTATCGCCACGAGCATCTGCAGCTTGTTGGAGTAAAGTGGCTGGGTTATTTTTTAAAGGCTGGCCTCTTTCATCCTCTTTAATACTTCTACCAATATTAAGGTTTCTTTGAATCTTTCTTCTAATTCTTAATTCAATAGGCTTTTTAGTAATAGATGTTTTAGCTTCGTTTTTAATTTTAGAAGAATCTAATTCAAACTCTTTTAAAGAGACTACTTGATCATTTACTAATTGATCTATTAAACCATTTTCTAAAATAGATTTAAACTCTGCTTCTGTTCTAAACGAACCGTCATACCAATATTCACAAGCCATTGATTAAATTTTATCAAATTTAAGGATTTTAATTAACATTTCTTTTGTCCTATATACTGAGTTCCCTGCATAAGAGCTTTATTGCCAAGAGCTTTTATAATGCTTTCAAAGTTTTTATCTATTACTTTTTCTCTAGCAGTTTGTTCTACTTCTGTTTCAACTTCATTAGTTTGTTCTGCTGAGTCTTGTTGAGCTATTGCTTTATCTATAACAGCCTGTCCTACAGGAGAAGTAACCCCTCCCTTTAAAACTTTTCCTGTTTTTAAATTTGTTATTGTTCCACTACCAACATTAAAATCAACTGAATATTTAGTGCCTTTGTAAGTTACAACTTCAACATTATTAGTTTGTTCTAAAGCAGCTATTTCATTTTCATATACAGCTATATATTCTTCTGCTGTTTTAATTAGTTTTTTACCTACCTCATCTCCTTTCTTTTTATTATACGCAATATCTTTTTTATGCCTTTCTATTTCACCTTCATAAATTTCTTTTAAAAATAAGTCAGTAAATTCTGAAAGCGGATCTAAAATTTCTTCCTTGTATTTTTTAGTAGGACCTTGATCAGGTACTGATGTAATATTTGCTTTTTCAGATATTGCAAAAATTTTCTTTTGTATATCAGTATATTGAGGATTTTTTAGAGTTTGTTTTTTACCTTTAAAACTAGCTTCTTTTATTAATATGTCTACTAATTTTTGTGGAATAAGATTTTCTTTTTTATTTATTTCATCAAAATTATCTTGAAGAGTAACCTCGTCATAAGGATCTAAATCATTTCTTTTTACATACATTCCTTTAGGAACAACTCTTTCAAAATTTAAATCTCCATCTTTTCCAGGTTTAATTATTAGTATTCCTCCATCAGGAGTTTGTATTCTAACTTTAGTACTTAAAGACGCTGTAGTTCCTGCAGAATCAATTTTTAAAATATTTTTATTAATACCTAATTTCTTTTTTCTAGCTTCTATTTCTGTTTCTGGCGAAGTAGTTTGTTTT
>JAAHTH010002286.1_pt1 | contig 15060 bp, 14 predicted proteins | sample 6116091 | NCBI WGS metagenome assembly JAAHTH01 (sample SAMN13939990, study PRJNA603662) | sponge metagenome | isolation source: marine sponge | host: Mycale hentscheli | place: New Zealand | collected 2006
GGGGGGGGGCCGCCCCGGGGCCCCCCCCGGCCCACCGGGAGCTACAGGATTGCCAGGTGTAACAGGTTTTGATGGTGCTACTGGACCAACAGGAGTACAAGGTGTCACTGGTTTAGATGGTCCCATTGGACTAACAGGATTACAAGGTGTCACAGGTTTAGATGGACCTATTGGACCAACAGGAATACAAGGAGTTAAAGGTACCACTGGTGTGACAGGAATAGATGGTCCTATTGGACCTACAGGAATACAAGGAGTTAAAGGTGCCACTGGTGTGACAGGAATACAAGGTGTGACAGGAATACAAGGTGTGACAGGAATACAAGGAGTTAAAGGTACCACTGGTGTAACAGGTATAGATGGACCTATTGGTCCTACAGGAATACAAGGAGTTAAAGGTGCCACTGGTGTGACAGGAATACAAGGAGTTAAAGGTACCACTGGTGTGACAGGAATACAAGGTGTGACAGGAATACAAGGAGTTACAGGAATAGATGGTCCTATTGGTCCTACGGGATTGCAAGGTGTAACAGGAATACAGGGTGTGAAAGGTACTACTGGTGTGACAGGTTTAGATGGACCTATTGGTGCTACAGGATTACAGGGTGAAATTGGTCCTACAGGATTACAGGGTGAAATTGGACCTACAGGAATACAAGGAGTTAAAGGTACCACTGGTGTGACAGGTATAGATGGACCTATTGGTACTACTGGTGTTACAGGAATACAAGGTGTTAAAGGTACTACTGGTGTTACAGGTATACAGGGTGAAATTGGCCCTACAGGTTTGCAAGGCGTAACAGGTATACAGGGCGAAATTGGACCAACAGGTTTGCAAGGCGTAACAGGTATACAGGGCGAAATTGGTCCTACAGGATTACAAGGTGTTACAGGAATACAAGGTGTTACAGGAATACAAGGTGTTAAAGGTACTACTGGTGTTACAGGTATACAGGGTGAAATTGGACCAACAGGATTACAAGGTGTTACAGGAATACAAGGTGTTAAAGGTACTACTGGTGTTACAGGTGTTACAGGTCCCATTGGTCCTACTGGTGTTACAGGTGTTACAGGTCCTATTGGTCCTACTGGTATTCAAGGTGTTACAGGTGTTACAGGTCCTATTGGTCCTACTGGTGTTACAGGTGTTACAGGTCCTATTGGTTCAACTGGTATTCAAGGCGTAACAGGAAAAGACGGTCCAATAGGGTTGCAAGGACCTACAGGTCCTATAGGTGGTAATAATACACAAATTTTATATAATAATAATGGTGTTACAGATGGTGACCCTGATTTATGGTGGGATGCCGCAAATGGTAGATTAAATACATTAAATCTAAATATAAATGGTAGAATTTCATCAATATATGAAAAAACTAATTCATTCACATTATTAGCTAATTCAGTATATACAATTGCATGGACTGATAATTCAGAAGCAGCAGAAGGTATATTTCATCTTATGGATAATACATCTGGTGTGCGAGCTGGAATGTATTTTATTGCTGGATATAAGTATTCTAATTCACAAAATATTACAATTCTATATAAAGATAATTATGCAACTAACTATCCATTTTCAGAAATTAGAATTTTTTCAGAAAAAGTGCGCAATACAGGAGTAAGTTATTTAGGAGCAACACTTCAAGTAGTACCTCGTGTAGATTTAACGAGTGCCGATATAAATTTATTATTTGACTTTAGTGCTGGAATGTGGAAAACAGTTGGGTTTGAAGATGCTGCAAATGTTCCTACAGGTTGTACGATAGACCCCAATGATTATGCAAATTTTATAACATCTCTCACACTTAAAATACCAACAGGTAGGGAAACCGTAATAGCAACAACAGGTGATATAAGATTACCAACGCAAAATCTTTATGCTGGTACAGCACAATTTGATAGTGCACCAGATGACCCTAATAGTACAAGTATTGTAAATGTAGGTGTTCATGGTAGCGGTGGGTTAAGAATAAGGACAGACGCAGGGTATTTAGATTTAGGACCAAATAATTCTGGTTATTGTCATGTCAATACAGATAGAGACCAATTTTATATCAATAAAAGAATATTGTTAGCAACAGGAGAATTATCAAGTTATAATAATACGCCACTAGTGGTGGCAAGTAATAATGGAACAAATAAACATATATATATTGAACCTGGTGCAACAAGTTTAGTTGGTATAGGCATGATAACACCAGCATACACTTGTGATGTTGGTGGTAATATTAATTTTACAGGAGAATTATATCAAAATGGTTCTATTTATTCAGCTAGTGCAGGATTTGGATTTGTATATGAGTGGGATACTAATGGTACACAACAAGGTGATAGAATAACAGCAATGTTAGATGTAAAAGGAGATTGGATTGACCCAAATAATGGCAAAGAGAGATATGATAATATTATATATGGTTCAACTAATTTTAATAATACTAATTCTTTAAAATGGCAAACTTTAACAAGTCCTTCTGGGTCTGTATCACTTTCACAACAAGTAGTTCTCCAATCACCTTCACCTGGTGTGGCTATACCTGGATTTATGACATTTGCGTCTAATGGTACAAAATTACCAGTTGATTGTGTTATACATGGAGACTTTTTTCAAGTTAGTGTTATTGATAGTGCAGATATTAATGGATTAACACATGGACCAACTTTACCAAATTATACATCAAATTTTACATTCTCTGTAGGAATAGTACGACAAGTTTGGACTGGTGCTGGGTATACTAATTATGAAGTGGCTAGAAAAGATATGTCAATACCTTTTAGAGGTACTATAATTGGTCCTGTAACTAGATTTTCATGTAGTTTTTCTTTTAATATGGAAATGACTGACCCAGCTACGGGTAATATGCAAGGATATACACCATTTTTTGTACATAATGGTCAAGAAGGTGGTGGAAATGGAGCAATAAGATGGAAAAATGTAACAATATGTTTTACAACAAAAGCAAATATATAATTTAATTAATGCAAAATAAATACTTAAAAAAAATAATTTATAAGTATTTATAAATGTCAAGCATAGCAGCAGAGAATACAAAAATTTCCGCAGCAGAAGCTGTGCAAGAACCAGTTCAAAATAATACTTCTAATGAGACGTTACAGAAGCCAGTAGAAATAGATTTGACTACTATTCCTATTTCTAGCGAGAATGTATCTCTAAATGTTATGGTAGGATTTCTTAATATCGCACAAAAACGTGGTTGCTTTAACATAAAAGAATCTGCCAAAATTTGGGAGTGTATTCAGCTTTTCCAGCGCCCAAATGGTCCTAGTGGTCCTGAGAGCAATTAATCCATAAACTCTGATATCTTTTGCATCTCTCCATATCAACACATTTAAATTCAAAAATTGTCCAATAATTTAATATTATACATGCTAAAGGATATGTGGTATAAGTCATTTCACTTGTTGGAATTAATTCTTTTTCCAACTTTTTTGAAACACCTTCAATATATCCATTATCATGTATATTTTCTATACATATATTACCAGTAATTTCATATTGTTCAGCATCTTTTTCTACACACATAGTTGGTCGCTCACTTCTTGACCACTGATTTTCAATATCATGTCTTTTTTGTCGCCATTTACATAATCTATATTCTATTTTTAAAGGTTTTTCAATGAATTCTTTTCTACATTTCATTAAATATTTGTAGTATGCGTTATTTAAATATAACGCATTGTGACCTACATAGTTATAAAAAATTAAAAATACAGGTTCAGGTAAAAATATCATTATATTTAAAATATATAGATAAAATATAATGATTGGAGATATTTGCGTTATATCAAATTATCTTGCTTATGCCATGGCAGTATATTGTATTGCATCTGCCTTCTATTTAGTTAGAACTAGAAATATTGGGACACCTTTTAAGGATTCATTGACACCAAAACAACGAGAAATTAAAGCAGCATCTGCGAAACAGAGAAAAAATATATTTTATCAAGGTTTAGCTTTAGGAGTTGTTGGTTGCTTTTTATTTAGACCTTTTGACAGGTGCTAATTAAACAAGAGGATATGATGGTTTAGTAGCAATACCACAATTATTATTTTTATTTCGCGACATGTATATGTATCCTTTATCACCCCATGATTCACCCCAACTGTTTTTTACAATCCAATAATCTGTTCCATTTTTTGTTGTTCCATAACCAACAACAAGAACTCCATGGTCTAACATACTTGATGAACATTCTGGTTCATAATATACACCACTCTTATAAAATTGGAAACTGGATGCTGAAGCATCTATAGCGACAGATACTGGTCCGTTATTCGCTACGGCACTTTTTAATCCTGCCTCGCCACCAGTTACATCATGAAAACCGCTAATAGTTGCTGCTACTTTAGACGCATTATATACACATTTTTGGTCATATGGTTCATACGGATAATTATTTTCTGATTCTATTCCTTTATTATTGATTACATATGTAAATGCACCGTCCATCCAACCTCCATTACAACCCTGGTCACCACCATTAACATCACAATCTACAATCTGTGATTCACTCAAACTTACCAATTTTCCAGTTTTTAAAGCATGTTGTCCTTCAATGGAACCTACTGCTGAAAATGCCCAGCATGAACCACATTGTTGTTGATTTTTAATTTCTGATACAACACCCTTATCCCTCCAATCTACAGACTCGGGTAGAAAAAGATTCTCTTGTACTTCATGTGGCTCATCTAATTCTACATCAGACATTGCAAAATTATAACCTTTACGATTTACCCAATGAGTCCAATGCATATCACCAAATTCATTTAATTCCAATTCCATGTGTGTATTTTTATCATTAAAATCATTCACATAATCTCTGTTATTTTGCCACCTTGTAAATTTTTCTGTCATATTTGTTAATCCTGTATAATTTTTATTATATCTACTTCTCCACTCATTAAACTCATATAAGTCATTATATAAACTACCATTTTCGGTACGATAACAAACAGTACTAGGATTACTAGTTAAAAGCGTAAAACAAAACAAAAAAAGAAAATTCATTATAAAATAATTGGCACACTCTCTTTAAGACATTTAAAAATATTCTTATAATTTATATGTCTCTTAAACAGATAATATTATGAAGGTTTTGCATTTTATCACCAAATTCATTTTATAATATTATATATATATAATAATGAGTCAAAAGAGTCAAAAAGTAGAATCCAACCCCCAACCCGCAGCATCCCCTCGGCAACAAACTGCCTTCTTGAAGCAGTGGAAGCAGCTTGTTGCCGAGGGAGTGCCTCGCCGCAAAGATGTTGCCGAAGTGCTCAGACGCTTTCGTGCCGCGGCACCAGTCTCAACCCACGTCTCAACCAACGCCAACAGTGAAAAGGAAGAACGGCCACCCAATCAAAGAATAGAATCAAAAATGACACCTGCCGATTTTGCCCGGTGGCACTTAAATGTATATCCGTTTGGTTTTCGTGATAATATTAAAACTGTTGAATATAGACCGAACGGCACCAGTTACAAAGCTAAAGAAGTAAAAGTCGGTGGTAGACGTAGAAAAAGTCGGAAAAATCTAAAGAAAAATAGTGGAAAAGGTGGTAAACGTAGAAAAACTAGAAGAAAAAGAAAACGTAAAAAACGACGCACTAAGCGCAGATAAATTAATTTAAAAATATTCTTATAATATTATATGTCTCTTAAACAGATAATATTATTCATATTATTAATTTTAACTATCATTTTCTCTTATACATTTTATTCGCTTTATAGAGGCCCTTTTTTAAGCAACTTTTGTCAATTATACGATAAAACATCTAAAAATAAATACGGCAACTTAGTTAGATTATTAAATAATTATGACTTGTGTAGAAAGGAAAAATACAATGTTTTTGATAAATATATTTATTGGAATGGAGAGATTATGGCTGGCGTTAAAAATGAAACTTTAGTATTTAAAGGCACAGATTCTTTACGAGATTGGAGTATGGATTTGTCACCAACTTCTCACAAACTAGGAAATGGAATAATATATAGTAATATAATCTCTATTTATCGAGATATAGAATCACAATTAAATTCTTTACATATCAAGCGTGTTGTTGGTTGGTCATTGGGTTCTATATTGGCAACTATTTATAGTTTTGAACGACATACAAAATATAATGACACTATGCATGAAATAATACTTTTTGGATTTCCACCAGCGTTTGATGAAAAATTCCATAAAGAATATAATGATATTTTATACCATAAAACATCAGTATACAATCATAAGTATGATATTTTTGCACACCCATTTTGGTTTATGGGATTTCCTGGATTATCCCAACGAGAAGATTTTTACAATGTAGGTAAACATATAGATACGCATTATCCTAAGGCAAATCTATATAAAATATATTAGGAAGGTTTTGTAGTTTATCACCTAATTTATCTGAGGTAAATTAGTGCTTTTTTTTAAGTTTTCTCTTTTTTCTAGTTCTCTTTTTTCGTTGTTTTCTAGTTTTATTTCGTTTTGTAGTTTTTCGCTTTTTTCTTTTTACACGACGTGTTTTTCGCTTTCTTTTCCCTCCAAACTTAGCTGACCCTTGTGTAGACAATCCAGATAAATATGTTGGTAAGCCATTTTTATTGAATTCCAAATTATTCATCATAGCATTCAGTTCATTTTCATTAATTTCATTAATACGTACTCCATTCATTTTTTTAGCTAAATTATTGTTTCCTATTTCTTTTGCTACAGGAATTTTTGAAGTATTGCCAATATTTCTAGGATTTAGCATTTGTGCAACAACACTAGCCACTGGTGCCGGTTTTCCATTGTTATTCACCATGGGTGCTCTAACAACAGGTTTAAATTTATCAAGTTCTCTCACTTTCATAATTCCTCTCATAACTAAAGTAAATTCGTCATGACAATCACCAATAGCAGGTATTTTTTTGAATAAATCCGCTATTTGTCGTTCTAATTCTTCCCGTGTATTCATTTTTTTCAAACGTTCAATCCAGCGATGTTTAAAAAAATTGGCAAAATTTTCATCAGCTGGAATTTCTGTTCTCGTTTCAAACTCTTCTGCCATACCCATTCGTTGTATTACGTTTCCTTTACCATCTAAAAATGGACCATTTTCTAACATTGCTTTTCTTAATTCTAAATTACATTCATCAACACTTTTATCCTGTTTTGGTTTTGACATATATATTAACTAAACAAATTAAATTGTAGCAAGTCTATCTCTATTCGGTCTGAAATCACTATTTTTTGTAAAATCAAAATCTTTTATCTCAATGTTTAGTTTTTCGTCTTCCATTATTTTCCATAAGCCATCATTAACTTCCTTTAATTTTATTATACTAGATATTCTATCTCTCTGTGAATTTTTGTATCGAATTGTTTCTTCTTTAATATAACTACGCAGTATTTTCAACATTATTCTACTTATTGTATTGTTTATTATTTGAAAAATTTTAATTATTCCACCAGTTACACCTATAATTTCAATATAACCTTTAAGATTTATTCTATATAACCAGTAATCTGCTAAAGCAGCAGATAATAATGTATTTGTAATAATCAAAACCCAATCTAATATAGATTGAAATTTATTTCTTATTTTCTTGCTAACAGAATAATTGGGTAATTTTTTTTCATCAATAAATAAATCTTGATAGTATAAAGGTTTTGAAGCTGTATAATAAACCAACCATGGATAATTCCAAAAAATTATAAAAAAAGATATACCAACTAGAATTGGAAGATAAACAAAATGTCTAAATTCTTCAAACCATATTAATACCATTAATCCTATCAAGGGCAAAAAATACCTTTTTACTGGAATTTTTTTACAACATTCACGATTACATTCTAATTTAAATTTACAGGGTAAGCAACAATATTTGCACATCAATAAGTAAATATTGTTATAAATTTCTAAGTTTGTTTTGTATATTTAGAGGGATTATTGGAGATAGTAAAAAAGCATTTGATAACCTAGAGTAAAATTAAACCATATATCGTGTTGGTCTGCGAATCTCCAATGCATAATATTTTCATTGTTTATTTTTGATTTCCAATTAAATGGTTGAATGCGACTATGACTTGCACCATCAAATCCATATTCTTTATTATTACATGTTATATAAGCACTAAAATGATATTTTTTAGTATTTCTTAAAACAGCACTATCTAGTACATATTTTTTTGATTCCCCATTGATATTAACAGAAAATTTTTTAGGTTTTACTGTTGAACGTGATTCATTATCTCTATATTCAATCATTATAATTTCAGGAATATTTGGCTGTATTTTTACTTTTTCTTGTAATGCTGTTAGAAAATGTTTCTGGTTGTTCAAAATTTCTTCAGGATATCCATCAGTAAAAAATTCAAGAAGATTTAATCTATGTTTGTGTTTTGTTGTATTTTTATAATCCAAATAATTTATTAAACCACTATAAAATGACATGGGATTATAGTTCATATCAGGTCTAACAGCTAGACCTCGTTTTTTTGTGTCTTTTAATTTTTTAGGCAAATTATTGTAAATAGCTTCTATAATATTGTTTGTATCCATTAGGTAAGCATAATTATTAGGACCAGGGCGTAATGATGATTCAATACATTTGTTTAATAAAAAGAATGGCCATTGTAATTTCTTTAATACTTTTGTTCCGTCTAATCTTTTTCCTGTAATCATAATTTGTCTTAGATAACGTGTAAATTTCCTTCCTTTTTCACTAATGAAAAATACCATAAAGAAACAATTAAACCAGCAATTAGATAAATGTTGTTTTGGTGCAACTATTTTATTACAGTCAATACCTTTTTTTGTATTCAAATTATACAACATTATAGTTTGTCCTTTATCAGAATCCCATTTTACACAAATTCTTTTTCCATCATGCATTAATGATATTTCTCTTTCTTTACAACCAAATAAACCTTTTTCTGGTGTGTATGTGTGCAATGATTTTAGTTCATGGTCAACATCAGGTGTATACGATTTCATACGTCGCGTTTTCGCAACTGATTTTTCTATATTATGAGATATTGATGGATTTATAGATGGAATTACAATGTGGCTTTTTGTTTCATTTTTTTCGACAGTTTTAGATTTTTTAATTGATTTTTCTGGTTGAACTCGTTTTGAAGATTTTACACATTCTCCTGTTTTAGGGTCTCGTCTCATACCATTAGGACATCTCTTTCTTCTCTTTTTTTTTACTGTAATATTTTTAGGAACATTAGCATGTTTTTGTTTTACTGTAAATTTAATAATTTTTTTCATTTTTGACTTGTCTCGTTTTTGTTTTTCCAAATATTTTAATTCTCTTTTCATATCTTTAATTGTCCCTAATAATGACGAAGCTGAAGAAAATTCAGGAGGATATTGCCATTTTTTTGGTGAAAGAGCTGTTTTATTGTATTTTTTTATAGACTTATGAATATCATAGACAGAATCAATTCTTCGACGTCTTGTTTCTAACTGTTTTACACTAGGAGTTTTTAATAAATAATTCTCTGGTATCATAGCCCAATCTTCTCTATATTTTTTTTGTAATTTCACAGAAGATTTTTTAACTTTTTTTGGTGCCTTTTTCACAGTTTTATTACGAGATGATTTTTTCCTTTTTAAAGTTTTCTTTTTTACAGTTATTTTTTTAACTGTCTTTATTTTACATTCGCATCTTGTTTTTATTAATTTACCTGATTCACATTTTGGTTTAGTATATATAAATGTCATATATATACTAAATATATAATATTTGTAAAATGTATATGAATACAATTAATGGAATAGTATCAAAATCTCCATCATTAAATGGAAATTCACTTAATAGTATGGCTAATAATATGGCTAATAATATTAACAATAGTTTAAATAATATTAACAATGGTATGGGCAATGCTATTAGAAGTGTAAAAATACCTAATACAATGAAGCAAGCATCGGCAGTATCTCAAACATCTTCATCATGGTTTACACCTACAAAATTAATAACAATTGCATTAATGTTAGTGATTTTAGCATTATTAGGAATGAATATTTTTGGATATATGGCAGATGGTGTCGATATTTTAGGTACTATTTTAGAGAAGTTAGGTTTATCCAGTGTAGATGCTATTAAAAAATCGGTAGATTTATCATCGGAAGGAACAAAATTAGGTGCGGATATTGCTGCCGGGACTATTAAAAGTGCTGCTGACTTAGTAGAGAGTGATAACAGCAAAAAAGGTAAAAAACAAACAATTTCAGAAGCTGTAAATAAATCAGATAAAGACGATAAATCATCACAAAATGTAATTAAAAATGATAAAAGTGCTGAAAGTAATATTCAAAATAGAAGTGCAACATCACAAAAAGGATGGTGTTATGTAGGAACTGACAGAGGAAATCGTTCTTGTATTTCCGTAACAGAATCTGATAAATGTATGTCAGGTGATATTTTTCCTTCGAGAGATTTGTGTATAAATCCACAATTACGTTAATAAATTATTAGTTAAATATTAATAATTTATTTATTTATTCAATTATTGTTTATCTGTAGCATTTTGGAAATACCATCTGAGTGAGAAGTATGGTGGGAAGATATTCATTGAGTTATCCATCTTCATATTAGGTCCAGCATTAACAATGTCCATAATTTCAACAGGTGACAATGAACGATTGAAATAGCGTAATGCTGAAATCATACCAGAGAAGCCTCTGTTCATGTTAACAAAAACATCACCATAGTTTTGTTTTGGTACATTTTTGAATCTGTGACGAACAGCAATAGTACCGTTCATGTAAACATCCAATTTCATACCATCTACACGTAGCATGACGTTAATCCATTTGTTAAGTGGAACATCATTAATCATAACTTCTTCTTGCATTACATTTCCGCCAATACATTCTGATTTTGTATTACCAGGTGCACAAGGATAAGTATCCATAACAAAAATAAGAGCATTTTTGGTGTTATCAAGATACAAACCTGGGCCATTGTTTGGTTGTGCAATACCGTTAATGAGTTTTTTGGAACCCTTGTGGAAAATATGACCACGGTGTCCCAATGATTGTGTGTATGTAAAATCATCAATAAATATCCAGCATGAGTAAGTAAATTCTAAACCATCCCTTTCATTATTGGAGCGCAAAAGAGTAACTGATTTATTATTTTTTGGGTCCTGTGGAATTACGAGAAACTTTTTGGCATCCTTAATACCTTTTACTAAATAAGGTGAAGATGAAGGTTGGAAGTACCATGAAAGCATACCAGCTCCCCATCTCAATACATAAATAAAACCAATTACAACTAAAATAAGAAAAACAACTTTTGCTACTAAAGTATTAGATGATAAAAACTCTCTGGTTCCCGATACATATTTATTGCTGTTAAACTGACTAAAATATCCACTGGAACCTCCACTGTTTGTTAAACTACTTACGGGATTTCTATAACCATTTCCTAAACTTGTATAACTCATTTATATATATAATAAAGGAGAAATATATATAAATTTATTTATAATTCGAAGCTATTTACTTCTTGACTTCCTTTCATAAATGACAATTTTATTTTGTATTTATTGAACAAGTTACTTAAGTAGCTACCTCCACCATAACCTTCACGGTAAATAGCATAAGCTTCACGTGGATTTACAGTACGCGAATAGTATTTGAAGTTAGAGATAAATCCAGAAAATCCCATATTACCAGGGCACAATGCTAGTGGCGTTTGTGGATTAACCATGGGTACACCAGGCAAGATACATGTTCTTACAAGTTTACCATCAAGATACAAATCTAGAGCACGGTTGTTAATTGTAACAAGGATATTTGTCCATTTTTGAATTGGAACATTTTCTAAAGTACATGGATGAATTTGTGCGGCACCACCATTCTCATTGTACACAGCACAATTTACAATAACATTGTTGATATTTGGGTCTAATACAACTTGTGGGGATACATTTCCGTTACCATCTTTACGCTCGAAAATTACTTTCTTTTGTCCATATCCGGTTGACCAACTGTTGATGTAAACCCAAATTGAGTAAGTGTAATCACTGGTTACACCACCTGGTAAATTATTAGCAGGAATAGTTAATGCTTGACTTGCATCATGCAATTTTACTAAAGTACTACTTGTGTTATCAGCGGAAAAATATGAATATAACAAGTAAAGTATAACAACAACAACAACACCTAAAATAATTGTTTTAGCTTGCACCATATTATATATTATACATACAGAAATTTATCTAAACAATCGGTGGATTTTTATTTTTTAATAGGTTGTAGTATATTTCTATTTGATTTTTCGTTAAAATATTATTGTAATATGTTACGTTACATATTCCACCGCTTATTCCAGCATCCTTTCCTACAGTTATTTTATCATAAGACATATATGGTACAATATTTCTATTTGAAGAAACTAATTTTCCATCTATAAAAACATCTAAAGTTCCACCATCATAATTAATAACTATATTGGTCCATTTTTGTAGTTTAATTTTATCTGTTTTGTAAATCGTAAGTATATTATTGTTTACATCCTTCATTTTTACCTTTAATCTTCCTGATTTTGCATTCCACATTATATTTGGTCTGTTACCATAATTTAAAAGAGAAGTGTCTACTACATAAGCAGGTGACAAATTTGTTCCATAATTATGTAAAAATATCCAACAACTTATGGCGTAGTTATAATTATAATCACTTGAATTATTTTTCTCCAAATTCTCATATGTTCCTATAGTTTTTTCTACATCTAAAGGAATTGGTTTATTCAATAATGTAACACCAGTTAATGTTTTTTCAATATCTTCAAGCTGCTTATTTAATTTTTCTATTTCGTAATTTGTAGTTTCTATATATTTTTCGTTTGCCAAAATTCTAGGTATCTTTTCATGAATTAATTTTGTTACTTCACTTATTGTTAATTTATATTCATCATCTTTCTTTTTCTCACTATCATATCCCATTGCAATTAAATGCCTTTCTAATAATTCTGGTTTATTATTCAAATTTCTATTTAAAATTTTTGCCCAATTTACATCTAAACTTGCCTTAGTTTTATTATTAAGTTCAGTATACATATCTCTTGTTTGTGTTAATGAATCAATTTTACTTCTAATTATTTCTCGTTTTGAATCTTTGCCAAAACTAAATGTGAATAAATATTTTTTAATTATTGGAATGAGAAAAAATCCCAAAATAAATAATATCTCTAATCCCAACAAAATAAACGCATGTTTTGGTGTATTTGAAAATTCTTTATACATTGCTTTTGCTGTCCACCAAAAAACACATGGTATTATAAAAATCAAATGATAAAGTGTATTAAATATGATATTGTTATTCAACATATATCGCACAGTTGGATTTTTGCTTGCCATACCATATGCTAAAAACATCAACCCTAAAACACCAATAGCAAATGCAATATTAAAGATTATTCCACCACCGGTTGTTCCTTCTAAATGTGAAAAAGCATATATTAAACCACATATTAGTGCCAAAAGTAATCCAACTAATATTGTATACCAAACTGTTTTTTTAACATGGGATGCTGTCCATTGTGCTTTTTTAGAAAATGTTTCTCCAGTAGGAAAATCAGCTCTTGCATCTTTACTTAAAGCTACATATAATCCACAAACTGATAATACTGTAATACCGATTAATGTTGCAATAATATAAGGTCCCCATGATGTTTGTGTTAGTTTATTTACATATGTATTGCTGGCACTAAGAGTTATTAAGTTTGCAAGAGATATGATACAGCCTAAGCTTAATAAAACAAGAAATTTATAGTCCATCACAAAGTTATATGCAAATTTGGCACCATTCATAATGTGATTACCTATGAATTTAAAAAAAGTAAAAACTTTTTCATATCCTTTATATGCAAAAAAAGCAAATATCATTGCTATTGATAATAAGGTTAGTGGTATATATACTACCATTGTTAATATTATATCTGCTGTTGTAGCACTTATAGCCATATTATATTAAACTTATAAAATATTTAATATAAATATAATTAAATTCCACACATAAATCTTTCACCTTTTTCAAAATATATTTTACATAATTGCATTAGTTTTGGACTGTTTTGTAAATTTAAAATTACATCGTTTAAATCATCGTAAAAATTATCATGACTATTTTTTCTTAAACCAAATGATAATCCAGTTAAAGATAATTTGGACAATGTAGTTATTTCCATGTCTGTCATTTCTTTTGCCTTTCTTACTTTATAAAAATTAGCTTTTTGCTGACCTAAAATCATTCCATCGTATTTTTTTTTTCTCACTTCTTCCACCATTCGTTTTAAATTATGATTTTTATCTGCTTCAATTATCTTAGCTCCATTTGATGTTAAAGCTTCTTTTGTTGATTTTGGCATACCTTTTGGTAATATAAATGTTTTTCCATATAAATTATTAATATCAAAATGAGTATTACTGAATAACTGAACAGCTTTTGCGGTTGTTAAAGCTTGCATTCCTAATCCGAAGAAATATGTAACAACAAACAGTAGTAATATCATAGGCAATCCTCTGAACTTTAAATTTTTAAATGTACGGCTATCTGGTCCCCATCTCTCTGAAAGAAAACCTGCTTCTCCAAAAAATGATGCTATTGTGGTTAGTACAGCTCTTTTATGCCCCCTACTTTTGTCAAAATAGAAAAGTAAATTTCCAAAAATTATTCCTAAAATTAATATCAATGCTAAAAATGGTAATATAGTAAATAATAAATATTTTCTTATACTATCCCAATAATTATAAAGTGGTTTGTGAATTATTACCATTGGGTCATATCCTATTGGTAAAGTAAAATCAATATAATTACTACGTTCAACAGAAGGATATAATGGATATATCAATAACTCATATTCACTTTTTATACTTTCGAGATATTGTGTAAATGATTTTGTACTTCTACCATGTGGATTTATTGATTGTTTATCTTCTCCAGGATGCGGTGCATGTATATTTTCTATAAATTTGTATTTGTGTTTTAGACGATGTTGGCAGAATTTTCTTAATTAATTAGGAGAACGCTCTCATTTTTCTATA
>JAAHTH010000954.1_pt2 | contig 15058 bp, 19 predicted proteins | sample 6116091 | NCBI WGS metagenome assembly JAAHTH01 (sample SAMN13939990, study PRJNA603662) | sponge metagenome | isolation source: marine sponge | host: Mycale hentscheli | place: New Zealand | collected 2006
TGGGTACTCAGAGTTAGCTGGCTCATCTGCTGTAAGGGCTGCAGTTCCTTTAGACCCTGCCCAACCAGCATTGGCTGTGTCATACTTCCTATCGGTGCTTGGTGTAGCTGCACCGTCTGGGTAGTCCTCAGTATCACCTAGCCAATCGAAGTCACGGACTCTCGGATTAATTTGAGCTGTTGTAATAGTGTCTGTGTCTGGATCATAATCAATATAGAATGGTTCAATGGCTGCTGAGACTACAACAAGATCACCATTGATTACAGCTATATCTACTTTTGTAGTACCTGAACCTGTAGAACCTGCATACTCAAATGCAGTTAGATCAACAGAGAAAGACTTCTGCTGACCTGAGTATGGTTCTTGTGCTGTGTTATAAAAGTAAAGAGTAGCCCCTGACTGAACTACAATAAAGTCTAGACCTGCTACACCACCTGCATTCTTCCAACGACTTGTAGTAAACACAAAGTCATCATTAACAGTAAAGGTGGACAAGACATTACTGTCCTCCACCTTAGCAGCTAACCTACGACGACGAGAGCCATCACGGTTTAGTAAACAATTCGATTCGTCAATGGAAGCATCCTCAGGAAAGGTAAGCTCACCAGCCTCAGTTATCAGACCCCTGACGAATGTGTTTACTACCTTTTGTGTTATTCTCTGAGGCATCTTGCTTTTTCCGTTCTTCTCTAGCTTTGTTGAAGTATTCTCTACGGGCTGCTTTAGTTTCCTTCTTACTATTTAGATACTTCTCTACGGCTTTCTTAGCTGACTTAATGTTGCTATACTTACCTGAGAGTTCTGAAGGAACTGCACCCTTTTCAAACTTTACTTCAAAGAATATAAAACCATCTTGTGACTTTTCGATAATGATGTCTGAGACCATCTTGTCGGATTTGCCAACAGATCGTTGGTTACGATTGTCGTCAATAAATTCGACCATTAAGTTCTCCCGTACTTAGGACGTTTGTTAGCTTTCTTAGTTTTGTACATATCATTCTGTACGAATGACTTAAGACGACGAGCAGCCTGTTCTACTTTAGGATCACTACCTGACTTGAAGAGAGAGAAGCAAGTAGACTTAGCTTCTGCCAGTAGGTAGGGTAACAGTGTGTCATCCAAGTCAGGTTCAAAGCTATCTGTTTGACTGAATGTTGGATACACAGAACCATAGGCTCGTGTCTTAGACTGTTGTAGTGTGCTTTCTACAGAAGCATCATAAGCATTTAAAACAATGTGGTCATCATCAAAGCTAGTGTAGTAAGTAGGCATACGATCATTACTGATATATAGTGGAGTGCCACCTGCTACATCAGTAACTACAACAACTCCTGATGCCTGTTCATCCATACGATTGAGGAAGTCTAGGGGTTCTACAAAGTAGATCTCTGACCAGTTAGCTCCACTATCAGCAACATTGTAGAACAACCGTTCTATCTGTTTAGTGTTAGTAGGGTACAAGAAGTGTGTTGGCTTACTGCTATCAGACAGTGAAGTAATCTGCAGTAGTTGATGATGTTCTGGAATGTCACGAGCAGCTACAATATTGTAGTAGGTGTCTTCGATAACTGAGGCAATTTGCTGTGCTTCTACCGTGTCACTAATGGAGTTCACAGCCTCTGAATCCATGTCATTCAGAATTGACTGGGTCATTTCGAGGAGTGTACGTTTCATTAGATAGGTGCTCCGTGTACGATTAGAGATGCTGCTGCAATGTCTAGTGTGAGTGAAGCATCAGCCTTAACAAAGATTTCAATGTAGTCGTTAGTACTTAGGGCTGTCATGTCAGATAGAGTAGCTGATTTCCATTCACCAGAGTTAGCTGTAACGATAACGTGTCCACCATTCATTAATGCACCGTTCTTGTAAAATACAAACTGTACATTACGAGCAGAACCTGAGTCGTTCTTAAAGTTACATACGAATGTGCAGTTAGAGGTAATGTCCTCTGAACCAGTATAAATAAGACGAGCATTAGGTGAAGCAGTTCCACTGAAACCATCAGCTAGTGTTGTACTAAACGTAGGGTTCAAAGGAGTAAAGGATGTAGTTACTGAGTGTTGGTAAGCAGGTGTTACTGCATCAAATGGAATGTATCCATTAATGTGTGCATGTGCTTTAGTCCAAGCACCACTACCAGAACCATTGGCAATGTAAATCTCTCCACTGCTTGCAGAGGCAACACCCTTAGGTTCATGTAGATATGGATCAGTTAGTGTTGAATGGTTTACGTTTGCCATCTTGTTTCCTTGTAAGTCTATCTAAGGGTTTACCCTCTGGAGTAGTAAAGAAATTATACAGGGTATTTCAAATCTGTCAACTATAAAATAACAAATAATGTAGGAAGGGGGCCGAAGCCCCCAACCTTATAGATTATACGTCAGGGTTTGTCGCAACACGGACAATACCTTCAGGACGGTACAACTTAACACCGTAACGAGAAGATGTTACATACTCGTGACGTTGGAAGTCTTTGTTGTACTCATAGTCCACCTCAGGCATCTGACGCCATGCACCAACGAATGGGTTAGCTACAGGACTTGCTGAGAAGAACAAGTTGACTTTACCGTTGTTTGTGGAGAAGTCATTAGTTGTAGCACCATCACGTTCTGCAAGAGCAGAGTCAGTGTTGTCTGCAAGGTAGTTAGATGTGTATACGTCGAAGCCGTAGACGTTAGCTACGAAACGCATACCAGTTGCGATACCTGCAGAAACAATACCTTCAAACTTAGGGTTGTTAGAAACGTTTACCAAGTTTGATAGTGTGTTCAATTGGAACTCAACTGATGGGTCAACAATAGCAACCATCGCCTGATCAGGAACATTGGATTTCTTCAATGCATAACGAGCATATGCGAAGTCTTCCAGTTCAATGCGACCTGCGTTACCACCTGCGATACGGTGTGCAATACCGTTGATAGCTTCTGCAGAGTTAGCAGAAACACCAGACTCAGGAGAAGCAAAAGTTGTTGCTTCAAAGTGCTCAAGGATTGCACGTTCTTGCTCAGGTACAAAACGAGACATAAGTTCGTTTGCATAGAACATATCTTGTTCAGCTTTCTTAGTGATATAAGTTGCTGAAGTCAGATACTTGTCAACAGTGAATGTGAAGTCTGCTGTTGCAAGTGGGTCATATGTGACCTGTGTATCTTCGGTGTAGTTGTTAGTTGTGATCTCACCGATCTGTGGGATATGGAACGTATCGCCATCAGGGAAACCCTCTAGCATACGAACATAACGTTGTGCTTGCATCTCATCACGAAGAAGCTCTTTAAGCTCTTGGCCCCATACGTCTGAACGGGTCAAGTAACTTGTGGCAGAAGTCATACCAGCCATTTTATTTACTCCAATAAATTAGTTACAAACCAAACTTTTCACCCAAACGCATTTTATCATCCATAAGTTGGCGTTGGATTTTTGGTGTGTAATAGAGGTTACGATTTTCCCGACGAAGTTTCTGGTAATAAGACCAATCACGTTCTGTCGAGACTTGCATATTAACACCTTCTGTGCGAACTGATCCCTGTACAAGGGGATTGAAAGATTTCTTAGGTTCGCCTATCAGTGCAAAGAAGGCAGTAGGACTTTCTGCAGCAATGTCTTGCATACGTTGCAAACTCATGCCCAGTTCTTCTGCTTTCTTTTGGATAACAGCCTTAGCATCAGTGCCAAAACTTTTCTCCAGTTCCTGATCCACTACAGCAAGGTTCTGTTTTACAGTATTCTCTTGCTCTCGTGCAGTCAGTGTCTGTTCAACAAGGCTCTTCAGGTCATCCTCACTCAGATTAGGATTGGTGTTTCCATCTGTAGTGCCACCATTATTATTATTATTGGGCATTGCAGTCTTCGCAGTGGTGGGTTCTGCGGCCTTATTCTGCAATTGGTCGAGAAGTGATTTGGCATAGTCCTGTTTACTCATGTCTTCTCGCATCTGATTTAATTGGCGTTCCAACTCACTAATGTAGTTGTCAGCTTCCAACTTACCTTTGGCGAGGACTTCAGGATCTTTCCAGTTCTCTCCCTTTGCCTCTACGAGCTTTGCTACAAAAGAGTCCTGTGGTGGGGTTGTCTCTGTAGTTTGTTGCTCTGGCTGAGTAGTCTGTTCGGTTGCAGTACCCTCAGTAAATACACTCATGTGTTATTCCTTATCTATTGTGATTAACTTTAGCACGTCCTCAAGTACTTGGTTGTACTCATTGACTGCCACTTGTTGATATTCCCAATTAGGAGTATCATAATCACGAACAGAAGATTTCTTTTTATATTCCTGTTCGAGAATCTTTTTAAGGTCATCAAAGGCTATACGGTAGGCGAGAACTTCTTGTTTACGTTTTTCTCTAGCCTCACCCTTGAGACCCTTTAGCCATGTAGCTTTCATACTTACTTTTTCTTTTTCTTCATTGGAGGTTTAAGCATCGTTGCATTAGCAGGACGAGCTTTAGGACGAAGAGATTTGCTAGGTGCATATGAGGGTGTCATAGCTTCTGAGAGAGCATCCTCAATACGTTTAGCACGACTGTCCTTACGGTTTCTACTGGCATCAATTAGTGGTTGACGGGCCATATTAAATCCCCATTTCTTGAGCAACCATTAGCTGCTCTTGGTTAATAGCTTCTGCTTCCTGCATCTGCTGTTGTGTTTCTAGTTGTTCAGTAACTGCAATGTTCTCACTGAATAGTGTAGGCTCACCTAACTCATCAGCAAGGATACGAGCAAACTCTTTACCTGACATGTGTGCAGCTACAGAAGGATCTGATAGTTTGATCTGGTATAGCTGTGTAAGGTTCTGTACTCGACGGGCACGTTCAGCAAAGTGACGAGCACCTACAGGAACAATCTTACCCTTAGCTGTGATGTCATCCTTAGTGATTGTCTTGAACAATACAGCACCCGTAGCATCATCGAACACACGAATAGTATCTGAGACGTTCATGTTACGACGAGACACTTCAAGCATTGCGTTCAGGATTGGTTCAAGGAACACACGTTCAAAGTGGGCAGTCTTATGTTCAAAGATACGAGAGGCAGAGTTTTGTAGGGACTGTACCTCAAAGGCTGTCTTCTCGCCAGGAGTACGGATACCCATAGCCTGACGGGGTGCACCAGCCATCTCTTCCATCTTGTCCTCCAGCAGCCTAATTTGTAGGTCTGCTTGCAGGGCAGTTGCATCAGGTGACATATAACCTACATCACCCTCTTCACCAATATAAATACGAGCACCTGGTTCAAAGTCAAAGTCTTCTACGTCACCACGGATCTTTAGGATTGGGTAGGCGATCTGGTCAAAGACATCAGACTTAAGGTTCTCTAGGTGATCAATACGATACTGCATACCTACGAGGTTATCTAGTGGTCCCATAGCATAGAGGTTATCTGGACGTGGCCTCCAACCTGCATGGAAGATAGGAGCACTACCCAACCAGCTAGGGTTCTCTTCATTAGCTAGAACATAGGCACGGTCAACGATTGTAATTACACGATCTGTGTGTAGCTTACCCTCTGCTGTATCGTAGAAGTCACCGTAGAAGGTGAGGATTTCTACGTAGTCAGATTCATAGTACTGCTGAATAGAAGTAAAGCCATCTGCAATATATCCGTCACCCTTATACTCAGTATCAGAAGTACGAACAGAAGCACGAGCACCCATCATCTTAGTGAAGACATCTTCCATATAAGACTTCGATGGGTCTTCCTCAATCATCTTACGGATCTCACCAAGTGTCTTGATGGAACGTATAATCTTAGGTGACTTAGCAAAGCTAGAGGCTGTAGGATTGAAACAAATGTCGTAGGGTGAAACACGTACAAGACGTGGGCCTACATAGTTTACTACAAAGTCTCCAGTTTCTTTTACTTGATAGCTGTCTTCCCAAGTGACTGTAGCAAAGCAGTTGCCATACTGGATGTAATCGTACAACAAGTCAGAGGCACCGTTAATAAACTCAGACTGACGTAGTTTGTTATCCATGTATGCTTGAATTACATCACGTTTGTTCTTGGTGTTTCCTTCACGAGTGTCAGCCTCAAACCGCATCCACTTCTGTTGTGGGAACAGAGTAGCAAAGTAATTGGCATGAAGGTTATCCATGATCTGTGTCAGCTTAGGAGTAGTTGTGCTGTTAGACCAAGGCAACATAGCATTTTTAGTAGTACGGGTATCAGTAGCATACAGATAATTACGTAGCTCTTTCCACTCCTGTACCTTCCTCTCACGAAGATTAGACCACTCACGCCAACGGTTAGCAATCTCTACAGCCATATTATCTGGACTGATAATTGTTTCTAGTTCGATTGTTTCTCCAGCCATTAGCCAGTACCTCTAAATCTATTATTAGCCCAGACGATATTATTCTTTTTGTTTCTGTTTATTGTACGTGAGGGTTTCACTGCAATGTCTATGGCAGAAGCTAAAGCATCTTTAATATCGTCATGAGGAGGGTTACGTGACATCAACTCTTCTTCTAGAGTTTGAATGTTACCACCACGATAGTGCCAGATCTGAAGGTTATCATACCGTGGCTCAAGTGTAGAGGCTATACGTTCCTCTTTGTTACCTTGATGTTTGTTGGGTCTGTACTCATCTATTGATAAAGATAGACCATGTTGCTTCACCAATTCTTTAAGCTGTTTAACAATAGCCTGTTGAGCTACTGTAACTTCTGCTCTCATCTTTCTGAACGACCACTTACCTACTAATTGAAATATATGTTCAAAGTATTCTGAGATACGATCAGTACGGAAACGATCAATGTCTAGGACATAGATGTTATTATCTGCATCAACACCAACTACAACGATTGCTGTGTAGTCAGCCTTCTTAGATAAACTAAAAGCAAAGTCAACTGCAGCATAAATGTTTAGTTTATTTTCTTTATAAAACCAGAAGCCATTCTCTTGCACTAAGTGCTTACGTTCAAAGTATTGGAACTTCTCTGAGCCTACTGGTACGTTGTCTGGATCACTAGGGTCATTGTAGTACTGTGCTCTAAACTGAGACTTGTCTAGGTACTGTCCTCGTTTCTTAGCTAGGATCTGCCTAGTAAACCCAAAGTACTTACCGTCTCTACGTTGCTGTTGAGGCCATAAGAACTCACCAGTTCCATCTCCACGTTCCTCTACTGCTCTCTCAAACACTTCGTAGATATTGTCCTCAGCAATCTTGTCACCCTCATTATTGTACTGATCCTCAGTCATCTGCATTAGATCGTTGTACAAGTCAGATGGGTGATACCGAGTACCAACTACCCACTCCTTAGCATTAGCTCCTTCGATAGACGACAACAAAGAATACTGTGATTTAACTTTGTTACGTCCCTCACCCGTGTAGGCATTCTCATATACTACAACATCATCGAGAACAGCAATGTCACAGTGCATCCCTGTGAGAGATGTAGTGAGACCTCCAGTAAAGATAGAAGGGTCACGGACGTTCTCTTTCTTACGTAGGGGGTGGTCTAAAGCAATCTCACTTGTAGTCCACCTAGACCGTTTGCCTTCATCCTTGTTGACATGTTCAGGCCAGTAACGGCTATAGATGTCTGAGGTAAGGATACCCTTAATAAATCCTAACTGTTTCTCTGCAAGGTTAGCTGTAGCTGAGATATACAGAATACGTAGTGTAGGATCTTTGGTTAGTTCCCATGCAACCCTATATGCAATCAGACGGGACTTACCGTGGTCACGAGGGAACAGAAGAAGCTGGTGAGTCTTATGGTCAGATCTAGTCCACCAATTACAAACATCTTCATGACATTGGCCTAGTACTTGTTCTGGTGCTACCAATTTAATAAAAGATACTAAATCGTTTTCTGCAGCTTTTCTAATTTGATCTAATTGTACCACGGCATGGTTACCTGTGTCAAGAGTGATAAGTTATTTCTTTGCCATTTCTTCAACAGCATTACGAATTGCTTTAATGTTTTCATCCATACGGGCCATAGTGACAGCCTGAGTTTGAACAATTCTTTCTAATGATTCTAGTCGTGTCTCATGACGAACTAGATCACGGGTGTTGTTTTTAACTGACCCATCTAGTTGTGAAACATACCAGACAATAGCAACAGTCTGTAAGACAATAGCTGCTACAAGAGTTATAGGTACTGATTTACTTAGGTGCCAACTGTTATCGTCCATCTCTGTGCTTTCTTATTTGAGCATTGCATCATTGAGTAGAATGATCTCTAGCCGTTGTACAGCTAGAGTAAGATCATGTGTTGTCTTTAAGTTCCATGTAGCTAAGGCCATCAGAGCAGCTACAAGAACCCCTATGATAGCCTTACCATCCATGTTACTGAACGAACACGTCTTTGGGTCCGAAGTTGCGGTTGTCACCAAGTCGAATAGCAACTGTACCTGAAGTCCACTCACCAGTCTTGATTTCAGCACGGTAGTAGACTTCCTCAGCATCGAAGCCATAGGTCTCAATGTCAGAAGTAAAGGTGTCTACATCAAACCAGTCTGTGTTGTTCCAGCTGCGTTGTACTGTAACTGTACCAGCAAAGGGTGTAGCAACAGAACGAATGGACAAGTTGAAGTGACCTCTGATCTGAAAGCCTAGTGTAGCTTGACCAGCTGCATTGAGGATTGTAACTGATTCAGCCATGATTACTCTCCCTGTGCCATGTGTGCTGCATAGTTAGCAGAGGCAACACTGTCGAACACCACCTGTGCAATGTCCATGACTTCTTTAGCTTCGTTGACGATAGTGCCGTTGTCCACAGCATCAGGTGTAACCACATGACGGTGGAAGGTACGGCTGATCTCCACGCCATCATCCATGATGACTGTAGCTGTACGTACTTGGATCACAGGGTAACCTGCTGCCAAGTGCAGAACCTCGATCTTGTCGTTTAACGTTGTCTTAGTTAGGGCCATGTTTTCCCCCTATGGCTGGACTGTCCGTCAAGAGAATACACTCCTGATAAATTAAACGTCTGTTGCACCTGAGAAATCAGAAAGGGTTTTCAAATGTTCATATGCTTGAGCAATAAAATTCTTTGCGGATTGATCAGTATCAGGACTAAAACGATAAGTTTTAACTTGAGCAGGAATTTTTTGATCATCTTTGTCATTATAGAAAACAACAGTTGCATCAATGTTGTTTTTATTTCCAGAAATACTGTCAACTCTAATATAGGCGTTAGACAGTTGAGAAGAAGTATCAAACCCTTTGGGTGTAACTTCAATATTTTTTCGAAGTGCCATTTTTTTTCCTTTACATATTTAGGGTTAAGAAAACCCGATCTGGGTCTACTACATTACCAGAAAGATCAAAGCACCGAACCCTTACAGTTCCTACTGTAACTCCATCACCGCCGCCCCACCACACCGTTGCAAATACAGCAGAATTGTCTGCTAAAGTAACTTGCGGTATGCAAAGTTCGGTGATGTTGTAGGGTCCGCCCTTAAAGTTTGGGTTAAAGGAGATTGTATAATCTCCAGTAGGCTCACCTGAAGTTCTAACAACACTTTGAATATTGTATTCATTATTGATAGAAAGACTTGAGCCATCAAAAGAAGCAAATGCCAAAGCCTTTGAACGACCCTCACGATCTACACGATCAAAACCTACACTGTCCTGATATTGACCTCGCAAAACAATGTGTGTGTTGTTATCGGCACTAACGTCTTGATTTACAGATTTAAATAATCCACCACCAAGACTGGCCAAACCATCAATCCTAGCATCAATTTTACTATCAAAACCAGCATCAAAGTAATACGCAGATGCGTCAGTGCAAAAAGCTGAAGTGTTTTCAATTGAAACGGAAGCATAAGCCGTGGTCAAAACATAACGAACAGAACTTCCTTCTGTATAAAGTGCTTTAAATAAAGTTGATGCTGATCCGAAAATAAAAGCAACGTCAGTCCAATATTGACCCGTAAAGTTTACCTCCATCACATTTGAACCGATTGAAGGATAGGTGTTTGAAATAACAAATCCCTTGTCTGATGTGGCGTGAGCAGTGTCTAACCCATATGCCGTGCATCCAGCAGAATTTGGAAGAATTGAAGGGATGCGGTTAGAAGGTATTGTTGGAGTTGTTAAGGCAGAATATCTATCTGCTGTCCCACTAATAATGCAATTATTATTAGCATTGTGAAATATTAGGCCATAATAAAATGGATTAAGTTGAAACTCTGTTACCGAGGACAAGTAACAAGTTTGCATTTCAATCCCAATACCAGTGCCAGACAATGATACTTGATTGATTGCAGCATTAGGGCATCCAACAAGGCGAATACCGCCCCAAATAATATTTGTAGTAACATCAGCAGATGTAATATCAATGTTTTGAATTGAGACTTTGTGATTGCTGTTGTAAAGAGTGTCAATCTGGTCTGGAAGGTAATCATTGTATGCAATGCGTTGCCCAGAACTCCCACCACTAATGTAATAAGTAGCACTATCAATAACCCACTGATTTACATTGGCTCCAAAATCAGCCTTAATTACAGAAGGATTATGCTGACCAGATACAAGAGTTGAAGGGTATGGATAGCCTGTGCCACTTTCACCAAGAAGTCTTGTTCCCCAACCAAGCAATAAGCCACTGGTAATTCTATAAACGCCACCTGGAAAATATACTGTGCCGCCACCTCGTGATGGAGAACCAGAAGACGTTTGTGAAATGCTATCAATCGCAGCTTGAATTGCGACAGTATCATCAGCAACGCCATCCCCTTTTGCGCCAAAATCAAGAACACTGACTTGTGAGCTGCTTTGCAGGGAATTTGAAACTTTTGTTAAAGACATGTTTTTTTCCTTTTAACAGCTTATAATATCAAGCAAAGTAAGTGCCACAAAGCTCAATACCAGCAGCAGCATCCATTGGAATTGCACTACCAGTAGAGCCGTCAAATACAGCCGCCAAGGTAATTACAAAGTTAGAGGATTTTACTAAACCGCAAACTTGAACTGCTCCAGCAGGAAATGATAGGTCACTTGAGTTAAGAGTTAAGGAAGACCAAGGACCAGATGACTGTGAGTAAAATGGCAAATTTCCAATTTCTAAATTACCAGTCCCAGTATGCCCTGTGTATCCAATTCCTATCTTGACGTGCACTGCTCTGCCAATTTTTGTGTAAACCCCAGTTTGACCTGTGTAAGTGGCTGTTCCACTAGATGATGTTCCATAAACAAAAGGAGTGAACGTCCCCTCTTCATAGTCATCGAACAGTTCACTTGTGCCAGTGCCAGAGGTGGCAGAGAAGTCGATGCCGCCGCCTGCGTTAGACATTTTGACATTGCCTGTAACAGCAACGCCTTCTGATGTTGTTGTAAAAACGGGAACGTTATTGTGGCGCAAAGACACGTTAACGCCTGGATTGAACTGAAGCCCAACTGCACCGTTTGCTGCTGTGATATTAAACTGAGAATTGGTGCGGAAATAAACATTACCATCACCGCCATCTGTCAGGTATGTATGCGACCCATCATGAATAATCTGGAAGTCTTTGTTGTCGCCAAAAGATGCAATGACGCCATCAGGTAGATCAAGAGCACCTTTGACTTCCACATCGTTGAACTCAGGGTTGCGACCAAAGACGCCGCCGATCTGCTTGATGGTCATTATACATCCTCCGCATCAGAAAACTCTGGCAACGTCTTTAGGTTTTCATACGCCTGCTTGATAGGATTTTCGCCATTGATGTCATAGGCGCAGAAGTGTGTCTCGGAAAACAGCCCTGTGCTTTGTGCATTTGCCATGCACGAAACATCGTATTCCAAACTGTCTTTTGTGGCACGGACCTGCGTTACTTTAAAGTAACCCCCTGAAACAGAAAGCCCCTTAAACGTAGTGTCTTTGCTAAGAGCCATGATTATATCCTCTCGATAATTAGGTAGTTGTCATTTACAGACAGTGTTCCACCAGTTGTTACGCCTGATCCACTGTTTTGGTCAGCATTAACTTTAATTATAGTCCCAGCAGTAAGGTAACTTGTGCCTTGCACTGTATAGCATTCTGCATTTGCAGTTACTGCATACGCATACCTAGAAAAAATAGCAGAACTGTCAGCATAAATTGCCATTCGAACTCTGGTTCCTGCGGAAAGAGTAAGATTTAAGGCCGCAGAAATGCGGTAAGTTCCATTTGCTGGGACTGTGTATTCATACGTTGAATTGTCGAATAAAGTTGAATTGCCTTCGACTTGAGTATCATAGGCAACCCAGTTTGATGATCCAGTAAACCCACCACTTGGAATTGCAACAGCACCACTGTTTCTCGCCCGAACATACCCTCCATGAAATTCAATCGTGTCGATGATTGGGGTTCTGATATTTCTATAACGGACAGCAGAATTGAGATTAAAGTTTGCAAATAGGTCAGAGTTGCTGATGCCAAAACTAGCATTGTCCAAAATCTGTCTATCAATGTGAGTGTCAGACAGGTTTCCTCCAGCATTAGTAAAGTCAGCAAACACACCAAGATCAGGCTTAGTTCCGCCTGCCTCAATGCGATCAATAACGTAAAAACGCATACCTGTGACGGTGCGGGCAGGGTTGCCAATCTTCAAGGCTAGACGGGGCCAGTATCCACCAGATGGATTTAGTGGACCGAAGTTGTAACGATGAACAAAACGAACGATACCAAAGTCAGAGTTAGAGCAAATCGACGTGTCAATGCCATACTCCATGTCATCAAACTCGGCCAAGCCAAGGAAAAATCTTGTTGACGCACCGCCAGTTACAACAGACTGATCGCCAACAGCCCAACCACCACAAGACCCTGCTGAGATTACGTCGATGCGGTTTCCAGCCCCCATTCCAAAAAAAGCACCGTTGACGTTTTCAATAGCACGAAGGTAACCAATAGTGCATGCCGTAAAACCAACAAAGTTGTCATTGTAGAATGCAGCCCCTTGGTTTCGGTTGCCTTCAACGGCTTCAAATTTACAGCTGGTGACGTTGTATGGATCAGGGTTGTTGCCGCCAAACAAGGCACGATTAATGTGGATCGTGGAACCGCCAAGACCGTCAGCCCGCATGTACCCAAAGTTGCAGCCACTAAGACCCTGCAACCACAAACCGTGCATACTGGTCAGACCAACAGTGCTTCCCGATGCTGGAATAAATCTGATGCCACCAAGTTCACCACCACGCCACACATTGTCAACTGGACCTGTTGCAGTCCCGTTTGTAATGGAAATAAACGGAGCATCAATATTCGAGATGGCTTTAAACTTAGTTGAAAAATATCCGTCTGTAGTGATGTTAGGCCAGATTGTGTCTGTGAATCCGTTATCAAAAGCAAGCTGTCCAAGCTGGATCATGTATGTCCCAGCATTGATGTGACCAGATTTGCCTGTGAGAATGCACTCGTCAAAGAATGCTTTGAGTGCCGCAGTATCATCCGTCACGCCATCACCGACAGCACCGAAGTCTTTGACCGATACAGTCTCTTGCAGCTTGGCTTCTACAGTTGTGCTAACTGCCCCTGTGCCACCCTGATTGTACCCTACGTTAGAGGCATCAGTAGCTGCTACATTCAAGCTACGAGCTACTACAATCTCAATGTCTGAGTTTAGTGGAGGAGCCTCAGAGAATGTCAGGGTAGTCCCTGAGATGCTGTAGCCAACCTTGTTCTGGTAGACACCATCAATGTAGACTTGAGTGTTGTCTTTGATGAATGGCTGATAGGACATAGTGTAGGCTACAGTAGAACCATCACCAGTGTAGTTATCAGAATATAAAGTAGCCCCTGTAGCACTTAGGCTAGAGGAGCTTACAAGGACACCATCCAAACGTAATGACTCAGCATTAACTGTCTGAGCATTAAGAATGTCATTTGAGTTCATGTCGAGGTCAGCACCCATAGCATTGGGTGTAGAACCATCTCGACTTAGTGTGTTGTCGAAGGCATCACGTAGTGCCTCGAAGTTGTCATTCAGTGCCTGACGACCGTAGTAGCCAGAAGCCACCGTAGTGACTGAAGGTTTCTTTGCCATGTGCCTTTACCTCTTGGTGGCTTGTATATGCTAGTTTAATTTAGATGAGATACCTAGACGTTCAGCTTCCTCACTTAAGAGTTTCATTGCTTCACGATCTAGATCCTGTTCTTCTTTTTCTTGTAACTTCTGTTTAGCTTTAGAGGCTGGTTCCTTCTCGATCCATCCACGTTCTAAGGGTAACTTAGCTGCAGTGAATGAACTACGACCACCTGACTTAGCTTCTTCAGCAATAGCCTTAATAGCTTCAGACTTAACTTTAATCTCAGCCTCACGTTTCCAACGTTTGTAGTATGGTGCTACCTGAGGAGCTTCTCTGATTACTTCCCACACATGCCAGCTACCAAAGACTGTCGTAGCAAATGTATACTCGGTAGGATCTTGTGGGACTAGACTACAAAACAATTTAGAGAGTGATAAGTAAGTCATACCATTCCGTTCAATGTCTTCTTCTTTAGTTGTGAAGATAACATGTTCAGGATCGTTATAAGATAACTCGTAGAACAGAGACTTAGTTCTAATGACACCCTTAATTGTTTTTGTATACTCAGGACCGAAAAGCATCTTAGGTGGTTGCCCTTATAAGAATTAAATACATACTATGAAGTATAGCATACTTAAAGCAGCACTGTCAACACCTACTACTACAAAGACTGCTAAAATTACTTCGTAATTAGATAAAATAATTATTTTACTTATACCCCTTGAAATCTAAGAAAGCCTTACTATATATACTTTAAGAATATATACTACAAGATACTTAGATATTCTATAGTACTCTAGAATATTCTAGAATACTCTAGAGTTATTAATAAATTCTAGAATACTTAAGAATATTAAAGAATAGTTCTTAAAGAATATATCCTTTAAGTATACACCGCCAGTTGGTATTTGTAGTATGTACTTGTAGTATACACCCCGACCCTCGGTACTACAATACACCTGAGAGCCACGGAGAGCCTCACTAAGTAGCCTAAACGGTTTTAACCTACACCCAGTACCCTAAACGGTACTACCTCGTCTGTACGAGGATCTTTGCATGGGTTAAATTTTTGTGAGAAAATCTGATGGTGTAATGTACATACAGAAGGATACCCCCTAACCCCCC
>JAAHTH010002181.1_pt1 | contig 15027 bp, 13 predicted proteins | sample 6116091 | NCBI WGS metagenome assembly JAAHTH01 (sample SAMN13939990, study PRJNA603662) | sponge metagenome | isolation source: marine sponge | host: Mycale hentscheli | place: New Zealand | collected 2006
TATGCTTCACGATTACGTCGATAAAAAACTTGAAGAGGGTGGAGGTGAAGGCGCGGAAGCCTCTGAAACCCACACCATTATGGGCAAGGGTGCGTGGGGCAGGTCGATCACCGATATTGCTACTGACAAGTTCATTGCCTTTGATTACCAAGGCAACACACGCAACTACCTCGACAATTACGCTATGGGCATTGCTGTTGGTGCTCGATACGGCGACGAATTTACTGAAGGGCTGGCGTGGAAGCAGGGCGCTTACGTTGATGTCTATGACTCTGACGGCAGGCTACTTTTTGCCAAGGAGATTGACTCCGTTGAGCATGATGCAAAAGGCTATTTGCGACTTCATTGGGAATGGCAACCCACCATGTACACCAGCAAAGCCTCACTCAGCTACGGCGATCAGCTAATGCTGAGGATTACTGGGCTGACAGGAAGCACTAGGCACGGTAGATCAAGCGTTCAGGCTCCGCCGGAAGATGACCCACAAACTGGAGGAGAGGGGTGATGATTTCAAAAGACAAGTTTGATGAGCTAGTAGGAAACACTACTCAATACTTGCAAGACCACTCTATGCAGATTGCTAGGCTAGAACGTCAGGTGCAAGAGCTTAATGACAGGCTGACTTCCATGGAGAACAGGAAGAAGCCCGGCCCCAAACCTAAAGTTGAGGCCGCGTGAGTTTAACTGACAAAGAATTTGATGAGGCGGCTGACCTCTTTGCTATGCCGGGATGGAAAAATCTTATGGCAGAGATAGAAGATCAGCTTGATCTCTGCAACATTGACGGCTGTAACACGCTAGAAGAATTGTATTTCAGCAAAGGCAGGGCCGCAGTGCTTAGGATGCTCCTTAACTACGAGCATTACGTTAGGAATTTAGAGGAGGGGGCGCAAGATTATGAACTTCAGTAGCGTTTTTGCGTCCTTAGCTAGCAATATATTTACTAATTTGCCTCATTCCGGGGGCAAAAGCAGGGGAACCAAGCGGATATCCCCCTGCTCAACTTTCCGACACCCCTTTTAAGGAACGGAGAACAGCATGGCAACACTTATTGACGAAGAGCAAGTAGCTGAATTGGAACTTCAAGAAGGCGAACTCAAGGGAGACATTGAGAAGGATACCTTTACCTCAGACATTGATGAGGTAGAACCCGCTCAGCCCGAAGAAACGCAGGGAGAAGCCACCCCAGCAGGCAAATATAACGGGAAATCTCACGCTGAGATGGTAGCAATACTGGAAGAGCGTGAGCGAATGATCGGAATGCAAAGCACTGAGCTAGGCAATCTCCGATCTACGTTTGATGCAATGGCGAAAACTCAGTCTGTTCCAGCACAACCGGAACCCGAGCCACAGGAAGATGTTGATTTCTTTGTTGACCCTGCGAAAGCAGTGGAGCAACAGATCAATAATCACCCCGCACTTAAAGAAGCGCAAGATATGGCTAAGAAATTAGCCTACGCGCAAGGTGTGGCTACTCTGCAACAGCGTCACCCTGACGTAAAGGAGGTAATGGGGTCGCCTGAGTTTTCGGAATGGATCAAATCCAATCCTGCAAGACTTAGAAGATTTCAATACGCCGATCAATCAGGTGATGTTGAAGAAGCTGACGATCTTATTTCGACGTTTAAGCAGTTGAATAAGACGGTTGCCACCGCGAGAGCGGCAGAGAAGACGGCTCAAAAGAGGGCTGTGACAGCCGCCGCAGTAAGCGGAGGTCGTAGCAATCCAGACGCGGCATCGTCAAAGCGGGTTTACCGCCGTGCCGACATCCGAAAGCTAATGAAGACCGACTACGATCGCTATGAGGAACTCCAGCCGGAGATTGTTCAGGCGTATGCGGAAGGTCGTGTCCGTGATTAGCAATTTATTAGAACCTTTTAAGGAGGCCAAAAATGGCTATTGACCAAAGAATCGGTACTCCCGGCACTTGGGCCACAGGAGATACCGTCAACAACACCAACCACGCTAGCTTCATTCCGAAGCTGTGGTCGGATGAAATTATCGCTGAGTACGAAAAGAGCCTCGTAATGAAGCCTCTCGTCAAGTCGATGAAAATGGTAGGCAAGAAGGGTGACACCATTAACATCCCAATGCCTGTTCGCGGGTCTGCTAACCAGAAGATTGAAGAGTCACAGGTAACGCTGGTGGCTGATGCTTCTGGCAACAAGCAAATCCTTATTGACCAGCACTGGGAGTATTCCCGCCTGATTGAAGACATCACGTCTGTGCAGGCGCTTGCTTCTATGCGTAAGTTTTATACGCAGGACGCTGGTTACGCACTGGCTCGTCAGGTTGATTCTGACCTGATTGCCTCTGCATTGGACTGCTGGACCGTACAGGGCCACTCCAAGATCACCCCAAATGACGGCTCTACTTGCTGTCCTAACGGTGAGTTGGTTGTTCCCGCTGTTGCTGGCTCTGCTGACGATTTCTGTGACGGTGCTTTCCGTGACGCTATCCAGATTCTGGATGACGCGGATATACCCATGGACAACCGTAAGCTGGTGATCCCGCCTGCCGCACGAAACGCAATCATGGGCATTGACCGATATGTGTCCTCTGATTTCGTTAATGGCAAAGGTGTTGTCAACGGCAAGATTGGAGAATTGTATGGAATCGACATTTTCGTTTCTACCAATCTGCCTGACAACGGATCTGGCGAGAAGCCCTGCCTGCTGTTCCACACTGATGCTCTGGTAATTGCTGAGCAGATGGCTGTGCGAACACAGACTCAGTACAAGCAAGAGTACCTTGCTGACCTGATGACGGCTGACACGCTGTACGGCGAAGACTGCTACCGACCCGAGAGTGGCGTTGTCATTTGGGTTGCGGCATAAAACTGACGGGGCGGTTCGCCGCCCCATTTTTTTAAAGGAAGAAAGCTATGACCACTGAAATGTATTCACCAAAGTACGATTACCGAGTGAAGGATTCGCTTCCTTCCGGTAACACAGCAAAAGTCATTCGTGGCACAGAGTTAATGGAAGAGTTTGAGTCAATCGAAGACAGCTTTAAGGCCGTTGGTACGGCTCGCAACGCGTTTGCCGCGATTACGTATAACGGTTCGCAGATTGTTGGTAACTCACAAGGCGTGCAAGGTGAGGTTGAGTGGATTGACCAAACTGAAAACGGACAGCCAACTTGGTACTTTGCAAGAATAAACTTTGAAAACAATCTTCCGGGCATAAGCTCTGAGGAAAGTAGCGGCACCAACGGGGACATAAATGCGAGGGCAAATGTCCAAGTGACGGCTTTTGCATCGAAGAACGCTCCCGCCTTGGGAGTTGGCGTTATGTCAGTGGTTGTTGACCTAGAGCCTCAGTTTGTTGTTGTGGCGTTCTTTCAACTGCAAGTGGATGGAACTCTCATTCCAGTACGAGATGCGCCTTTCTCTTTGTTAGTAGTGGAAAGCTAATATGGCCTACAAACCCATTCACAATTATCGTCAAAAAGACAGGCTGAAGCCCGGCGACCCCGACAAGATTATTTACGGGTCTAACTTGCAGGATGATTTTGACGCTATATCCGGCGAGATAAATAGTCTTGAGAGCAAGGTTGACAATATCGACGGTGGCGGTGGGGCTGGCTCTGGGTCTTCTTCATGGGATGACATAACAGGCAGGCCCGATGAGTTTCCACCAAAGGCCCACATGCATCAGCAGTCTGAGGTAAATGGTCTGGAAGTCAGGCTAGATGCAATTGAAGACGCAATCACTGATGGCGGCAGTTTTGTTGATGCACCTGATGACGGCAAGCTGTATGGCAGGCAGTCAGAAGATTGGGTGGAAATTGACATTGACGTTGACCTTACTGATTACTACACCAAGAGCCAAGCAGACATTGCTTTTGCATCGGCTGTTCACATTCACACGGAATACGCTTCGCTAGGTCACACCCACAACTACGCGGAAGTCAACCACACCCATAGTGAGTACCAGCCCAAAGGCAACTATCTGACCAGTGAATCAGATCCAACCGTACCTCCTCACGTTAAATCAATAACACAATCGGACATTTCCAACTGGAACTCTAATGCTGGTGGGGGCGGCAACGACCCGCGAATTACCGATACCCAAATTAACAACTGGAACACTGCTTATGGCTGGGGCAACCATGCGTCACAGGGCTACCTGAAGAGCGCCAACCTTAATGGTTACGCAACGCAGGGCTGGGTCAGCCAAAACTACCAGACAAAGGGAACTTATCTGACCAGCGAATCAGACCCAACTGTTCCTCCGCACGTTAAGAGCATCAGTTCCGCCGACATCGCTAAATGGAATAGCGCATCTGGTGGAGGCACTGGCAACTTTCAGGATGACATAATAGTTAACGGCAGTGGCGAATCGCCAACAATCTTACTGAAGGCTGGCTGGCCTAGAGGCCCGGAAATACAGTGGGCGTATGCCAACTCACCCGCTGGCCCTCAACACAAGTATATGCGCTTAAACTCAACCGGCGGCCTTGAAATAGTTTCGACTTCCTACTCAGCGGTAATTTTTACTTTTGACGATGACGGTACGCTTCATTGCAAAACGGTAATTGAATCCTCAGATGCGAGTTTGAAATCAAACATTAGAACGGCTCCAAAAAGTATTGTTTCTCAGCTAATCGGCAGAGAGTGGGAAGACAAAGAAACCGGAGCAAAATGCTCTGGAGTAGTAGCTCAAGAGGTGGAGGAAGTGGTTCCCCATCTTGTTGATACAGACAAGGAGGGCGTGAAAGGCGTTAAATATAGCGGCTTGATTGCCTACCTTATCGAAGAGGTCAAATCTCTGCGCGAGGAAGTTGAAGCGCTTAAAGCGTGAGGCGTTGTTGAACCCAGACTTTAATGAAATGAGCGATGAGTAATATGAAGTTACCTTTTGTTTTTATTTTATTGCCACTTTTTTTGGGCTGTACTTCGCTGGAAGAACGTGATGCTCACATGAGGGGGCAGATTGAAATTGTTAGGGTTCAGAAAGATGCTCAAGCAATCCAAAAAACGGCTGAAGCAAATGCTAAGGCAAAGCTGTATGAGGCTCTGGCGGCTGTTGCCATGGCGAATCCAGCGCAGGCTTCTGCTGTTACTGTTGCGCTTGCGGTTCAAGGCGTTGGTGAGGAAAGCTCCGGTGACGATACTCGCGTAGTGCCACTACAGCCTTTACAGAATGAGGGGCTTGAGTTTGCCAAAGTATTTGCGGCACCGCTTGCCAATGTGACTACAGCGGTTGCTACGGCCTATATCAATGCTGATGTGGCTAAGACTCAATCTAATAATGCGGCAAGGGTGCAGGTTAATGATGCTATCCAAGATTCAAGAATTGTTGAGGCTGTTGCAGGCGTGGGCATTGCGGCGGCTGAGACAAGTGGACTATTTGTTAGCGGTGATAACTATGCGCTTAGTGATTCTGCAAGCATCTCTCAGGATACGCTTTCTACTGTGGAAACGACAACGACAACTACAACGACAGCTACAGAAACAAATACGAGTAGTGAGATAGCTGATAGCTACAACACTACTGCCAGCACTGAAACAACAAACACAGACTCATTTAACGATCAGTCTGATAACACTGATAACTCTTATGTGACCTATGGCGATCAGCAAATGACCCTGCAGGATTTGATCTCATTCTTAACTGAAAGCGGTCAGCCATACTCGTTCACCGTGGGGGAAGAAACCTACACAGATACTACTGAAGAAGAGGAGGATCAGGGCTTAACCTGTGTGCCTACCTTTGAAGGTTATGTCTGCACTGGGGGATAGTTATGGCGACTAATGCGTCACAGGTACAGTTAACACCGGATCAGCAGAGCGGCCTGTTGACTCAGATTGCTAATTCGCCCGTTAACGGCGTGTACGGCATTGACCTGAATCAAGAGGGGCTTAATGAGGGCCGGCCCCCCGTAGCTATTCTGGGGGAGGATGGCAACTACTACCTCAACAATGAGTACCTAGATGCCAATGGTAATTGGCAGACCAACCCCGACTTCAGCACCCCTGTCTACTACTTCCATCAGCCATCAGAGGTTGGGGATGCTAGGGGTATCTACGCTGAATATAGCGACGATTTAACTTCTGCTGACCAGCAGGGCTTCTGGAGGACAGAGGAAGAGATAAAGGAATTTTGGGATCGTGAAGGTGCCAGCACTATGGATGTCTTTCAGGAGCAAAATCCTGATATGGACTTCGATACCTATATGTCTTTCATCAAGGAAAGCTCGTCGTTGTACGGTCAGGGCTTGACGCCAGAGTCTGACCCAAATGCCTTTACTGGGCTGACAGACAAGTACGGAATCAAAACATCGTTTGCCGGCGAAACAGGCCATATGTATGGCTGGAACGGCAGTAACTACACAAAGACGTACCATGCAGATAAGAGCGTCAACGTAGGCAGGATGCTGTGGGCCGCAGGGCTTGGAGCCATGGGTGCTGGTGTTTTAGCTCCCGCAATAGGTGGTGCAACTGGTCTTGGCGCTGGTGTTAGTAAGGGTCTTGCGGCTGGCGCGGCAAGTGCGGCTAGTCAGGGGATGCTGACAGGCTCTATAGACCCTAGCTCAGTGCTATCTAGTGCTGTGATTGCCGGCTTAAACCCCGGCGGCTATGTGGCTGACAAGCTCGTTCCGGGCGTAGATAACCGAGTTTTGTCGGATACATACGGGCAGATAGTTGGCGGCGGTACAGGTCAGGGTTTTGTAAACGGCTTAGTTGCAGGCGGTATAAACGACAGTGTATCTCAGCTAATTGTTAGCGGCGATCTTGATTTGCAGACCGCATTGCAGGCTGGTCTTTTGCAGGGCGGAATGCAGTCGCTACAAGACGCAATGTATGACGCAGACTTCTATTCTCAAGAAAAGATTGCCGCACGGCTTAGGGCTAACAACCCCGGCATGACCGTTCCCGAGTCTATGGCAGATGCGCTTAACGACGTAAACCTTAATAGAACCAATCTAGGGGCGCTCGTCGGGGAAGGCGGCTTGCTTCCTTTCATTCCTGAGCTAAATCTTACCCCCATCATTGGCGCTTACGAGGGTCTTGATGAAATGCTTGGCGGCTTCCTGCCCAATATCTTTGACCCCAGTAGCCCAATGTCAGGATATACGGCAGATGAGATTCAGCAGAGAAGCGAGTTTTTAGGCAAGGAATTTGACGGTACTTACTACGGAACTGATCTTGCTGAAGAGATGGGCTGGTATACCGAGAGCGGAAACTTAACGCCGGCAGGAGTTAAGGCTCAGTACCAATACATTCAGGACAATTTTAATCCTAATTGGGCCTATTATCACGGCAATAGCGGGCTGGATGAGAAGTACAATTGGTCGCCTAATGATCGTGGTGACACGGAGATATACGGCACTGCGTATCAAGCTGTCGATCAGTACGGCAACCCTATTTACACAACGGGTACTGCCTATGAGCAGATCCCTCAATTCAACCCAGACGGGTCAATTAAGACTAATGAGTATGGCAATCCCGTTGGCGGTTATGTAAGCGTTACTAGTCCACAGACTGTTGATTTCACCCCCGACAATGGCTTGATTATGTACTTAGGCAATGAGGTGTTGCCATCAACTAGCACTGTAGGATTCTGGGACGCGGTAAATATCGGCCTCAGTGATGGATGGGCGGCGTATCACGACAACAAAGACGGCACTACCTCACTGGTCGATAGCGCGGGTAGCACTACGGTTGTTTCCACAAGCGAGTTTGACTCTAACGTAGACATTACCGGCGGCGGAGAAGATAAGTCAGGAAATCTGATTACTACAGGCGGTGACAGTACAGCCACCGAAACCACAGCAACCAACAGCAATACGGCAAGCACAGGTGCCGCCGTTGATCCTAATGCCGGCGACAATACTACCACCGCAGGCGATACCACTACTGGTGGCGATACTACTACCGGCGGTGATACCACCACCGCAGGCGCAGGGGTTGACACCACTGGAGGCGCAGACGTTGATGTTTCGGGTGCCGGCAGTGATGTTTCCGGTAGTGGCACTACAAACGAAATTGGTGGCACAGGCTACTACACAGCCATAGACGGCTCTCAGCACGCATATACGTCGAGCGGTGCAGTAATGTTGCCAAGCGGAGCGACTGTCTCTGAAGGCGCTGTAAACGGCGCTCTTGGCCTTAGCGAGCTAGCAACAGGCGGATCAGGCGAGACAACTCCTAGCACGGACGCAACTGTTCCTGACACTGTTCCTGACACCGGCAAGATATTAGCCGCCCTTCAGGGCAACGGCTTGCCGCCAACATGGACAGCACTTAATCCCTATACCAAAATAACTCCTTTTCAGAGCGCCAGAACCAAGGTGCTACAGGGGATGCTTAGCGGAATGATGGGCAATCCGGTAGGAAATATGAACGGCCTTAATTTTGGAGCGGATAAAAACCCGTACCAAAAGATAGGCAAGTCACTTCTTGAGGCGGGGATGAAAGCATGACGTACTTCGAAATGGTCAACGAGGTTCTTATCCGCATGAGAGAAACGCCAATCAGCCTTGATGACGGCGGCGTAAACTCTCCCGACCTCGATCCTCAACAAAGATTGGTTTGCAAGTTTGTTAACGATGCTCGTACTTTTGTAGAAAGGTCGCACACATGGAACGCCTGCCGCAAAGTCTGGATTATTGATCTGGCTCATGGAGTTAGTCGCTACAATCTGCGCGGTGGCACTGAGCAATCGACAGTCAGCTTTATCCGCTACGACGATGGCCCTATCCTTCAGGAAGTACACCAGAATGAGATATCTAGCAGGCCGTCACATCAGGCTAAGCCTTTGTGGTTTGCTCCTAGCTGGGTGAACTTTGACGCCACCGGCCCTATCACTGTCGCACCTACTCAATACAACGTAGCTGAGTTTAATGCCACTTTCTCAGAGTACGGGCGGGTGGAAACAATCATGACACCGCTGGCTGACAAATGCGTGCAGATAGAGGTTTGGCCTAAGCCCGACAACTCATTTGGCGGCACGGGTGATGTTTATGAGTACACCGTAGCTCAGTTTGGTATTGGGATGTGGGCTTCTCACGGCAAGACTTTACACGCGTATGGCTATGCACAGCCGTTCCTGCTAAAAAACAGCGAAGACGAGATCATTGTCCCTGACGATCCGGTTATGCACTTTGCTTTGGCGTATGCTATTAGCGAAAGAGGTGAGGCTGGTGGCGGTGGCGCACAGCAAGCATTTGCATTGGCTAAGCAATATCTTTCAGACGCTATCTCGTGGGATGCTAACAACAGTCGCGGCGAGTATATCTGGGAAGCGGTCTGATGCAGTTAACCCAACTAAGCATTCAGGGGCCGGGATCGCAAGGATTAAACTCTGAGCTTAGCCCATTCCAGCAGAGCATTGAGTTTGCACTAAAGGCTGACAACGCTGTGATTGACAGGGTAGGCAGGCTTGCCGCCCGTGAAGCCTTTGCTGACTTTGTTTGGGACAACAACTTTGAACTGAAGGAAGAAGAAACATACGACATTGTTCGTATGGAAACGGTCATGTACGACGAAGACCGTCCGGTTAATCCTGAAGTATTTGAGATATCAAAGTTTAACGACACTGCCTTTGAGCCAGAGCCAGAGGTAGACGGGAATGGAAATCCTATTAACCCTGAACAGCTAAGTGATTTGCTGAGGGTTGGCGCTGAATACAACATGGCAGAGTATGCCGGTTTGTTACTGACAGAAAATGCAGACCCGCTAGGCAGGCATAACGCTCGTTTGTTTGTGGAGCAGGCATACGGCAGTCAGTACGGCATAGGCCAGTACGGTCGGGGAGATGAGTATAACGGCGGCTTTACTACTAGCTTTGACGATCACACGGTAATTGGCATTGCCGGTGTGTACGTCAAAAATCAGGGATATAACGCTGAATACAATCGCCCACAGTCCGAATACGGGGTAATGGAATACTCTCAAAAGCGCGACTTTACTGTACAGAATTACGACTACTACATTGTTTTTGAGCTACGCGGCCCCAAGCTGTACAGGCTGGGTCAATGGACGCCAAAGAACGGCTTAACCAAGTGTCAGCTTGTGCCGTTCATGGACAGCATTTTCTTGTTCAGCGCAGGCGAACCACCTATTGCTTTCTACAAAGGGTCATCAGCACTGATCTCTGACCACCCTAACTACAAACCACCAAGGGATGGAGACAGAGGTAATGATGAGTTTGGAAACCCGAGCGGCCTCAACGTCATTGCTCCCGAACTGGATGGCGATGTTGCTTGTGCCGCTTATGGTCGCCTTTGGGTTAGTGGCGTTAACGGTAATTACGATGTCATTTATTACTCTGATCTGCTTGTGCCTTATCAGTGGTATGACGGCTCTATTGATTCCGAACAGGGCTTACCGGAGGGGGAAGACCCCTTTAACTCAGGCGGAATCATTGATGTCAGGGAATACTGGCCCACGGGCAACGACAAGATTCAGGGCATAACCGCTCACAATGGCTTCCTGATTATCTTTGGTCGCCACTCTATCCTTATTTACTCTGGCGCACAGGGTGATCCTGCTGGGGAAAACGGGCTGAAGCTAGAGGACGCTATCCGCGATGTGGGACTCGTTAACCAAGATGCTATGTGCAACATTGGTTCTGACCATCTGTTTGTTGATTCTCTGGGAGTACGTTCCCTTGGTCGAGTAGTGCAGGAGAAGTCGGTGCCGCTGGCTGAGCCATCACTCAATGTGGCTACAGTCATTAGGGAGCAGATAGCAGAGAACCGTGACACTGTAAGGCTTCACCACCTGATCTCTAAGAACATAGCTGTATGTCTATTCCCCTTTGATAGAGAGGCGTATGCGTTCCAGCTAGGCCAGCCCTCTGCTACTGGTGGATTGAGAACAACATTCTGGACGGGCTGTGATTGGTATGACGGCTGTGCTGTCAGGTCGGACTACAAGACTAGGGAGCTTTTGGGCGGTATGGATGGTCGGGGCGTCACGATGTATGACGGCTACACCCAGCCTGCTGAGTACACACTGAGCTACGAGTCTACTGTTCTGCTTAGTGGCAATGACCTGATGCAGACACTGGTGCCTAAGTCTGTACTGTATAGCTTTCACCACCACCATAATGAACAGAATCACAGCCAGATTAAGCTGTACTCACGGTGGGGGTTTGGGACTGAGGAAATGCCCTATATGGCTAAGTGCCAGATGAGCGGACACTGGAGAAAAACCGATGTGGGTACTTGCAAGGTCAACATGGCGGGGTCGGGCGAAATGCTACGGATAGGCTTTGATTGTCCAATCCACAGCCACCCTTTTTCGATGCAACAGATTTCAATCAATACGCTCGCTGGGCGTAAATTAGTTTAAGGAGCCAGTAATGAGCTTGCTTTCGCAGTTGTTTAACGGAATAACAAACGCCGCCGCTATCGCTAATGGGTTTAATCAGGTTGGCGCTATCGACAGTTATGGCGATCAAGTCAAGGGCGAGCTAATGACCCTTGGCAATCAGCTTGCCGAGAATAGTGCGTTCAAGGGATACGGCGTAACCAGCGGCTTGGGAAATACAAGAGTCGGCTCTGATGGCTCTGTCAGCCTTGGCGTTGGACAGAACAATATGTTCAACAACTACGCCACTGAAGCAATGGGTAACTCTCAAAGTCTGATGAATCAGGCAATGCAAGACCCAGCCTCCAGACAGCTAGATATCTACAACCAAATCATGGCGGCACAGAACCCCCAGCTAAATGCTATGCAGGCACAGCAACAGGCTAGGGAAATGGCTATGGGTCGCGGGGGCGTTAGAGGCTCTCAGTTTGGCGGCACCGCAGAAGATGCGGCAATGGCTAGGGCGAGGGTGCAGGGTAGCAATGAGGCCGCTCTGGGGGCGCGTCAGGCCGCTGTGGGCGAGCTTGCTCAGATGGGCCAGTTGGCTGGGCAGATGGGTCAGCTAGGTCAGCAGGCTTATCAGACCAGCTTCCTGCCTATGCAACAACAAATGCAGTTGCTACAGATTGCCGGCGCTGATGCTGATAGAGCGCAGACAGGCCAGCTTACTGGTCAGGGCTACCTTGCTCAGCTTGGATTGGGTGGGGTTCAAGCCGCAGTCAACGCAAAGAAAGCATCTTCCGAGCTTCAAGGAAACATCATTGACTCTATTCTTGATAACTCAGGTAGCTTCTGGGAATCATTGCTTGGGGACGTTACGCTTTTAGAAGACTTATTTGGAATTGGCGGGTAATTTAGATCAGGAGATACCTTCATCATGGCGGGAAGTAATCAAGCAGTTAATTTAACAGGGATGCTGAACCAGCTATCTCAAGATATTGGTGGGTTCGCTGATGTGCAGGCGAACTACGGCAATGCAATTAGGAACCTAGCTCGCCCTGATCTTGATATGGATAACCCCGAAACAATGGGCGCTTACGCGCAGTGGTTGATTAACAACGGCAAGCCGGCTGAAGGTCAGGCAATGATGGCTCAAGCCGCAAACCTTAAGAGAAAAAATAGGGCGCTACAGGGTGAGGTGGCAATCTCCAAGCTAGCTTCCCGGTGGCACAGAGAAACAGACCCCGATCAAAAACAAAAGATATCCGATAAAATATCAAGTATTGCTGGCGAGTCAGGAGTTTCTCCTGAATCTATAAGACAAATCATGCTTAGAGAGTCGCTTGAGGTACGAGAGCAGGGCAGAAAGGAGGATGACACTGACTCAAATATTCAATATAGATCGGACTCAACTGCCCTAACTAGAAAGCAAATTGACAACAACTACGAAATCGCAAACAAGGAGGCAGAGTTAAACAACAGAAGACTTGCAGAGCAGATACGCGCTAGCCTAGAAAGGGAGCAACTAGGAAGGCGAGCGCAAACAGAAATCGAGCGATCTGCTGTGTCAAGGGAAGGGCTGACAAGACTTGGCTTAGAGAACGAGGATGACAGATATTACTCCGGCCTCGACCAGCGCAAGTACGAGTTTGGTCAAACCATGGACCTTGAGGAAAGGAAGTTTGACGATAGTGTAAGAATGAACGACTTCCTCGTAGCCAAAGGATGGGCGGAAGTTGGTCAAGGAGACAGGCGACTAGACAACGACGAAGCGCGTATTGCAATCAGCCAGTTGCTTGCCGACGAGCAAATAACTATGGGCGATTTTCGTCGTGTAATCATGGGCAATGAAGATGCTAGGGCCGCTGAAATGCAACCCTATCAAATTCAGTTGCTTGAGTCGCAAGTCGCTGTGGCCTTGTCAAATGTTGACCTTACCCAAGCCCGGCGCGACGAGATTATGTACGATCTTTTTGAAAAGAAAGACACGGCATCTATCCGCAAGCGCGGCCTTGCGCTCGCTAATGACATGGCAAAGGCCAACATTGGTCTTACTGAAGCACAAGAGTCTAATTTAATAGCCAGAACAAAATATACAAAGCAACAAACTAAGTCAGAGATTGAGCGCACTCGCAATGAGGAACTCAATGGCGACCTTATTGAGAGGCAAATAGAGGCGTTGGCACTAAAGATAAAGCTAGAGCCAGAGCGGTGGCAACACGAACAAATGATTGCTGGCTGGGAAATGGGAATGGATGAGCTTAGGGTCCAGCTACAAGAGAAGCAGATCAGTTCAGGCATTAGTCTTAATGAAGCTAACATAGCAAACCTAAACAGCTTGTCTTCATCGCGAACCTTTCAGGATCAGATGCACGCGGCAAAAATACTAGGGGATGCAGAGTCTGAAGTGTACAACTTGGCTTACTCTCTTAAGATTGACCCGCTGAACGCGGAGATAGTTGGCAACCGCCGTCAGATGTTTATTAACGAATACGGCGTAGGTGCGGCTGTTGATTTTGATAACGCCATGACAGAGCGCGCTGAACGAAAGCGTATTGAGCTAGAAGTGTTGGGGCTTAGAAAGTCACTGGAAACAGCCAAGATGCCAACGCGGGCATCACTGGAGAAGGCTGGCTATCCCAATGCGTTTATTGACCTCTGGGAGCCGGTGACTGACAGAGCCACCAAGATATCGATGCTGGAAGGGGAGGCCAATAGACTGCTTACTCCTACTAGGACGGGCGAGATAACCGAGTCTGGCATTAAGACTTGGGAAGGCATTGCCGACACTATGATTGACGAGGTGTTTGGTTACGAATGGTTCCTTACCTTGGGAGGCGACGGCGTTTATACGGATGAGTTGAAATCTAAAATTGCACTGGCAATGGCTGGAGCTAACGCCAGAGGCGCAGACGTATGGGAAATCTACAGCGAAGGCGTTAATGCAATGATGCCAACAATGATGGAGCAAGGCGGCAGTAGCGTTCAAAACTTCCAGAACCTTAAGCGAAGCCTGAACATTAACTGATGACTAAATTTGCTGACCTAGACGATGAAGAGTTAGACAAGCTAATAGCGGAGTCTAAGCTCGTAGTTGAGAAAGCTAGGGGTCTTAGAAAAAGAGACAAGGGTGGTCGTAAACTACAGGCCGCTCTGTTTTACGCAGACGAGCTAGCAAGGGAAAAGCTGGATCGCCGGGGCATCGAAGGAGAGGTGCTTAACACCAGCCGCAAAGCCTTCAAAACCTTTACCAGCCTACTTACCGCCGGGCAGTTTGAGTTTGATAACGAGGCGTATGCTAGGACGGCCTCGATGTTTAACAACACAACTGTTGACCAAGAGCTTGCGCGTATTGCTGAGCAGGAAAGGGAAAGCAAAGACAACACCGTTGTAAGCGCACTAGGAACAGTAGCCGGCGGCTTAGGTGCAATGGCTATAGGCTCAACAATTGCTGGGCAGGGCGCTACAAGGCTCGGAACTGCGGCAAGGCAGGGGGCGCTTGGTGTTTATGAAACCGCGCCCATGGCGTATGACAATCTAGAAAACATTAAGACGTATGTTCAGAATGAAAACCTGAAGCGCGGCTCTAATATGGATGAGCTTCGCTACAGAGATTTCATGGTGGCTACATCAATGATTGTGGCTGGCGGTGCCGCTGGTGCGGCTGGCGGTGCGGCAATGGGGCCGCGAGCATCCATGGCTGATGCTGTCGAGTGGGGGAGTAAGAAGTCTGGGAAGCCATACTCCTCTTCGCCTCAAGGAGG
>JAAHTH010000720.1_pt2 | contig 15015 bp, 11 predicted proteins | sample 6116091 | NCBI WGS metagenome assembly JAAHTH01 (sample SAMN13939990, study PRJNA603662) | sponge metagenome | isolation source: marine sponge | host: Mycale hentscheli | place: New Zealand | collected 2006
ATTTTCAGTAATACCCTCACTGCAGATTCGCGCAGTTTCGGGTTGGAAACGAGCGGTGCTATTGCCTTGAAATTTTCTGAAAAGTCGGTGTTTATGCTGCTGATAGCTTTTACAGCAGCAAGTCTCACACCTATTGGCTGTTGGTCGTTTAGCAGCTCAGAAATTTGTGTGCTCAGGGAGTCGCGGGTTTTCTGGCTGGGAATCAAGGGGATGGCTTCTAACAGCGTTGCCATTTTTTTGGGGGTTGTGGATGCAAGCTCGAAGGATCTCTCAGCCGCGCCGGTGGTTAACAAACCTGCAAAACCTGCAATGTTGAGCATTCGATTGTCAGATTCTGTTGCTTCAACAAGTGAACCTTGCTTCGATTTAAGAATTTCATTTTTTTGTTCGAGCAAGAGACTGACGAATTGTTTAGCCGAGCCCTTTAGTTCTCCTGCCGAAGCAAAGTCGGGGATCAGTGCAAGTAGTTCGGTTACCGGGTCGGTGTCATTTATGTTTGCGATTGCTTGAACGGCATCATCGAGATCACCTTTCGCGATCCCTTCTCTTCCCAGGATTTCTTGATGTACGAGCAAGTATTTAGGGTCATCGTCGCTGCGTTCTACGAGTAGAAGGCGGGCATTATCTAGTCGTTTAAGTTGGTATTTGACAATCCTTGGGTTTTTATCCAGGAAGACTTTGGGAGGCTTTATGTCCTGTTGTGTTTGGGAATGCGTGTGAGTTTGCGCAACGGATGCACTTGAAGTCATACCAAATAGGATGATGAAGCAGCACAACGTGAGAGAGACAGTTTTTTTTTGCATGGCGGCTGGATTGAGGAATGTTGAGTTAAACGCCTTTGCGGATGGCAACCTGACCAGTCAAAGTTAATTGACGCCAATCGGTCTACCTCGCGATTTACTCAATGTGTAGATTGGAAACTTCCTTGCAAACCTAACGGAAGTCTGAAGGAAGGGGTTTCCTATAGGGATTGTCGGGTTCTGGAAATTAGTTAGTTGGTTCCCTCGATAACTTTCATCGTTTCGTCTAATAAGTATTCGAGCTGTTCATCAGTTTCTTGTTCCAGGACGTTTAAGACGGACTCGGCGACTTCTTCCGGCGGATAAAAACTCGCTGCCCTAACCGCTTCCGCGCGTACCATTGCCGATTTGTCGCCGATGGCAGCATCCAGAAGAGCAGTCGCATTATCAACTCTGGGGTGCCAGTAGGATAAAACCCGAACAGCCGCCGCCCGAGCGTGGTAGTCCTTTGATTTGAGCATTCGCTCAAGTAGTTCCTGATTCATTACGTTGTGTGTTTGGTAAACCCAAAGGCCTTCTAGCATTTGGTGTTCTAGATTTGGGTCGGATGCATCGGCCTTTGCGAGCCATTTCTTAAGCTCGGGGATGACCGATTCGGTTTCTCGTGCGGCGAGCTCTCTCCGAACGCGATAACGGGTTCGATCTTCAGGAAGCTTTAGAAGGTCGAGCAGATCAGCGACTGACGCACCATCAATTTTGGGAGGCTGGACGAGCGGGCGACCTTTATAGGTGATTCTCCAAATCCTACCGTGACTGTGGTCACGATTGGGTTCGCGTAGATTGTGTTGCAGGTGTCCGATCAACGCGTTGTGCCAGTCGACAATGTAAAGTGCTCCGTCGGGTCCGAACTGGATATCGACGGGGCGGAAATTGCCATCCTCACACTGGAGGAGTGGTTCGGTTTCAGTTGCAAAAAAACCAGACCCTTCTTCAGCCATTTTGTGGTTCAAAATCGCTCTTTCACTGATGACATTATTGAATAAATAATTCCCCTGCATCTCTGGTGGAAAGTTTGAACTTGAGACAATCTCACAACCGGATGTTGGGCGAATACGTTTCTTAAGTAGTTTGGGAGCGTCAGGTACTTTTGCCTTCTTGCCAATGTTCATGGTTCGCTTGTAGTGATTACCTCCCGGGTGCTTGGCAGGATAAGTTGTCTTACCCGAGATCAGCGCCGACCAGTAATGCTGGCCACCAGAAGCATCAGCGATAAAGTTTTGACCCCATTTGTCAAAAACATGTCCCCATGGATTTGCGAAGGCATAATTTGCATGGACTTCGGTCTCGTGGGTCTTGGGGTGATAGCGCCAAATGCCGGCCTCGTTGCAACGAGTTAAACCATAAGGGCTCTCCACCTGAGAGTACTTAAATGTTCCTTCGCCGAAGTACAAACCGCCGCCTGGTCCCCATTCAAAGGCAGCAATGCCGTGGTGGGAGTCTGCAGTCCCCATTCCGACAATCTGGCGAACTCGGGTGTCGGCCACATCATCGCCGTCGGTGTCTTTGAGAAAAAGAATGTCGGGCTGTTGCGCGACAAAAGCGCCCCCTTCACCGAGTTCGAAGCCGGTCGGGACATAGAGTCCGTCGGCAAAAACCTTGCACTCATCGGCACGACCGTCTGAATCTTTATCGGTAAGGATTAATAATTTATCTTCCAGTTTGGTTTTTGGTTTCCAGTGGGGGTAGGAAGGCATGGTCGAAACCCACATTCTTCCTTTGTTGTCAAAGTTAAGGGCAACGGGATTTGCAAGCTCCGGAAAGTCTTCCTCGGTAGCAAAAACATTGATTTCGAATCCCTCGGCAAGTTTAAATTTTGACACTTGCTCCTCGGCAGAACTGTATTCAAGGGAGCCAAGCTTTCCGGCTTTTGCTTGTTTGTCATTCGGTCCGCCTACGTTTGTCTTCGGATTGATGAACGGAAGTGTATTACTGTCGTCAATCTTGTCAGCGGGTTCGGCTCCCTGAGCGACGGCCCATAAATGTTGGTCCCGATTGACCGTCATTTGGTCAAGAATGGCCCTTTCTCGCTCCATGACGTCTTCGTTGTTATAGGTGCCATCAGAGCCAGCCTGACCACGTGTGCCGTAAATGGAGAATCCGTTGACTGCCCGATAGCGATGCCACCAGTGAAAGTTCTTATCCGCGATGGCCGTTTTTAGCTGTGAATTCGTCTTAAAGTCTGCGCCGGATCTTCCGGAAAGCGCTTTGTTGAGTAGGGGGGCAAGGGCTTGATAGCCGTCGTCGTTGAGCTGCATTCCATCGAGAGTTAGGCGGCTCTCATTCGTTTCGAAAAGTGATTTCGTAGGTTCAAAAATATTGGCAAAACCAACACCATTTTTTCTGGCAACCGATTCGATTTTGGCGGTGTATAAACGCAGGTTTGCATTCTGTTTTGCTCCGTCAGGTAAGTTCACGTCTCCAGTGTTTTCAAAGGCTGTTGGTGAAACTAGGACGATCTTGGGCCCAATTCCCGAAGAGTTGTACATTTTGGTTTTTGTGTTTTGAACGAGTTGGTCGAGCTCTTCCCCAAACTGATCCACACCCTCTTTTCCCTCAAACGCTTCGTTGGCACCAAAGAACATAAGAATTACACTCGCGCGGGATCTGGCAAGATGAACATCGGGTGAACCGAAGTTGAGAGACCGCAATCGCAAATCAACCGTGTCGCCAGGGAAACAGAGGTTCCTGACCGTGAGCTCTTTGTCCGCATGTATTTGGTGCAGAAGAGTTTCCCAATGATTGCGGTGTTGCATGCGTTCGCCAAGAGCATTACCAATCAAGCAAATATGGTCACCAATTTCAAGATCTAGCGCTGCATCGGTTTCAGGGGGGACTGCAGGAGTAGCTTTTGCATTGGCGTCGAATTGGAATTCATCTGTCTGAGCCCGACTCGAATCAGCAAGGATCCCAAATGCAAAGAGAAAGAAAGCAGAGGCAAGAAAAAATTTGTGAGCCATTAAGTTACCCAACTGTGATTTTAAAAACAGATTGATATTGAGAGGGCATTCAATAATTGCCACTCGAGATACCGTAAATTTTACCGTGGTTTTTCGCTGTGAAAATAGGACGAACGAATTCTCGTTTATCCGAATGTGGAGTTAAATGAAATCAGAGTAAATCAGTGGGGCTGTCGAAAGCGTGGTCGAATTGATTAGCAAAATAGCGAGTTTGTTTGTTTCGACGAGTATGTTCGGTTCGAATTCCCAAAGATAGCCGTGCCGTCCGCGTCGCGTTTGATACTTTAAATGTTGCTAAATGAACACATTAAGAAATCACTGCGGATTATGGAGTCGGTAGATTGACGTGTGATGACAAATGGTCGAATTTACTTTCGCTGCTCAGCTACCTGACGCATTACCTCAAGCGGCAGTGCGAGCGAGAGAACGGTAACCTTCTCTTCGTCGTCGGCCGTTTCATTCTTGGGAGTCGCCGGTGGCGGCCCCCCCGCGCTGGCACCGCCAATCGATGGCGGAAGATCGCTTCGTAACTCGGACAATCGTTTTGCTAAAATTTCAATATTACTTGCCAGCTCTTCCGAGGTCATTTCGGCGATTGCATCGTAAGTAAACTCAACTTCACCAGCGGTTTTGGTTTTTAACTCGATCATTTCTTTGGATGGTTTGGGGCCGCTGAAAATACCAGTAATGATTTCGACGCCGGTCTCTTCCTCTTCGACAGGAGCGTTGGGGTTTTCGGCTGTTTCTTTGGCAAATTCCTTGCTGCCTTTGGGGACTAGGGAATCTAGATAAATCCTTCCGCCATAAATCGACACTACCCCGATCAAGAGAATGGCAAAGAGAATCCCAAATCTTGTGGCTGATCCAGACCGTAAGTTGGTACGTCGGGAGACCGGGGGATTTTCAAGGCTCGGAATGTTTGTCGGAGTCAGATTTGAATTATTCATTGAATGACCAATATGGCTGGGGAAAATTGTAACGTTCGGGCGAACGCTGCCAGGCGTGAAAGCCCAAGATTCAAAATTGGAGGTTTAAGACGTAGTTTAATTAGGGGGAGTCAGAAATCCAAGAGGCGGGAGGGGCATGTTTTCGCGTAATTACCTTCCCTTTCAGGCCGTTCAGTGAAGATGTGCGGGCGCCTACGTGGGCCTTAGTTCAAAACCGCGAATACGCCGGTTCAGTCGTTACGAACCGTGAATCATATGGGGGCTTCACAAATAACTGCGTTGGGGACTGGTGAATTATGAACACGGGTTCACAGAAATCGCGGTAAGTGATGCGGAAGACTAATCGAGAGGGCATTTTGCTGATCGAGTGCTCTAGGAGGTCATTTAGGATCCTATTTTTGCCGACAAGGCATCACTTTATTTTCATCAGCCATTCGTAATTGGTTTCCGAGGTGTAACTCATGTTTGGCACATTTAATTGATCCGGTGCAAGCAACTGCAGTTCCAGACTGCGCGACTTTTCCTTCCCGCGTCGAAACGTCCGTTTCAGATTCTAAACGTCCACTGCCCCCATCTTTAGGAGGGGTCTTTGATTGCCTCGCTCGCTATTTACCGAAGCAAATAGAGTGCTCCGACTTGGGTGAACAGCGGTATATTTCTCTGCGTAACGAAAGGGAAACGTTAAAGCTTGTATTTTTCAAAATTGCAACTTGACATTCCGGAAACGGACAATGAGACTGAAAGCTTCCCCTTCTGACAGGATTTACCTCCCCTTGAATTTCCGCAAACTTACAATTCGGACTCTGCTGTGCGGTTTGCTGATCGCTGGGCAAATTCCGGGGTGGCTTCACGTTTCCGACTGTGTTGAGGATTCAATTGCGTCGCTGTCAAGTTCGAGCCAAGGTGCTTGCGGTTGCTGCATACGGAGTCTCGAAAAAGAAGATTCCAGCAGTGAGTTCGCCGCGATAAGTTCGTCGAAATCAAGATCAGGCCACGACTGTAGTAATTGCTTGATCTGTCGGTCAGTCGTGACCAATAATGCCGAGCAAGCTAAACTTTACCACTTTGCTGAGTATCAGGCATTGCAAGATATTTCTTGTGAATCGCTGATATCTTCTTACGTGTTTACGCGTATTTCTTTCGCCCAACCTCGGGCTCCGCCTCTCGTCTAGAGAGATTCTGCGGACTTTAATGTGAGCGGTTCAGTCATTGAACACGTCTGTAATCTCCGCAATGTGCAGTCTTTGTTTTTGCTTTGGTTCTCTCACGAGACTGTTTCGTCCTTCGGGGCGTTTTGAGCGAACTGAAAGCCAAGAGAGTCAGTCGTCTGGAGTTGCACTTTTTGGGTGAATCCTAGCCCTTGCGGCTGATTTGAGGTGGCTTTTCGGGCTTTGTTTTGCGATCCAGATTTTAAATTTTCAAAGAAACTTGGATGGCTTGAATGCATGTGACCCACCTGACCATGTGGCGTTTTTGAATCGGTGGAATTTATTTTTGTTTTTTAATTTTCGTTTTTGGAGATAGATCATGAGTTTGAATATGAAGAGAAGAAGTCGTCGCGGACAAGGTTTGGTTGAATATATCATCATTGTTGCTGCAGTTGCATTGATTTCTTTAGTAGCCGTTTCGATCTTCGGCCACAAAGTAGCAGACCAGTATGCAATCGGTGCCGGTATGCTGCCTGGCGCCCACACCGAGGATAACCTCGCTATCGTGACCGGTGAGTATGCTGGTTTCACAGAGAACACTGCCGGCACAGCACTTATTGCTACGGGCGGAGTTACCTGGGCGGATATTACTGGAAATGCCACGACTGGCGAAATGGATAACAATGTTGTTGTTACAGGTAACAACGATGCTGATACTTTTGTTGGAGACTAGGTTAGACGCCAACTTAATAAGCTAAGCTTAAGATAACTTAGGCTAACCAGACTAAAGCCAAACCGTTCGTAAAGGCGGTTTGGCTTTTTCTCACTTGATTTAACAATCATACATGACGCCGAATCAGCGTTGATTGGAACTTAATTATGCCCAACCGCCGACAATCTACATCCTTTAGTGCGTTACCTAAATTGCTTGTGGCGACTCTGATCGTCGCAGGACTTGGAATGGTGCTCTATGGAGTTGCCAACTCAATGGGGTGGCTGGCATCTGGAACAGGCACAGTAAGCGTGAAACCTTCCAGAGAGGGACGCGTTGCTGTTCCGCGAACGCTGATGTCGCTCAAGGCATTTGAAAAGGTGCGCCGAGAAGATGTGTTCGATCGGGAATTAGCTGACGAGAGCTATTTTTGGCTTCCCAAAGAGACGGTTGAGAATAATCCAGATTGGGTTACCGATATGGACCAAATCATTAATCGGGTTATGGCGCGCGACAAAGGAAAAGACTTTGTCTTTAAGAAATCAGATTTTCTTCCCGAAGGAAGTCGCACGGGAATCATTGCGGGTGTTCCTGAGGGAAAGCAAGGGTTCTTTCTTGATGTCGAAAAAATCCCGGGCCTTAGATTTTTAAAGCAAGGTGATCGCTTCGATTTGATCGCCTCGTTGCCCAAAGCGTCGCAGGAATCCACCACGGAATATGGGTTGTTGATGGGTGGAATTAAATTCAGGGGGAATAAGCCCATTCCAGTAGATGGTGTCCGATTATTAGTCAAAGGCGGCACCATGGTGGCGTTAACGACTGATCGTTCAATGACGACTCAGGGGGGACTCGAGTTAAGCAATGCCAACGGTGCTCGCAGAGTTTCCGGAGGTCAGCGCGATGAACGAGTGGCGATTGCCATCGATCCAGAAGAAGCAATTCCCTTGACTCAAGCATTGGGCGATGAATTGAAAATACATATGGTCGCTCAAAGCGGACAGGCCACTGTGGGAGAGATAGAAGTAGTGGACACCAACCTTGATGATTTGATTTCGTTTCCGGCGAATTCGGTAGAAATCAAGGCGTTTACAAAAATCAAGGCCAGTGATTTGGCCGAACCTCTTGGCAACGAGTTAAGACGTTACTATTTCAAGCCCGGGCTTGCAAATGATAATTGGATACCCAATGCAAACGATCTAATTGGAAAGACGGTTTCTCACGATATTGAACCGGGTTACATCTTTAGCCCTACGGATTTTTTACCTGAGGGAAGTCTCGTAAAAGAAGTTGCGGCTTTTCAAACAATTACCAGCGATATGCTGGTTGGAAGAGATGGCAAGTATGTAAACGCCGTCGCCGCCCGAGAATTGAAGGCGGGGCATCAATTGGCTGAGCTCGATATTTTGGCCGACGGAAGTCTCGTTCAGAGTATTACGCCGTATCAGGTAATCACCATCGCCGATTTGGTTGCTTCCAACAATTCTCCCTGGGCCGGGCGCTATGCCTCGAAATCCCTTGAAAAAGGACACCTTTTAAAAGAGGAGGATCTGCTGCCGGCTAACAGTGCATTGAAGGCGATCACCCCATTTCAACAACTCAAGATCGCTGATTTGGTTGACGGTTCTCAATCGCCCTGGGTTGGCAGAGTTTCTTCTTGTGAAATTGAACCAGGTCAGGTGATCGATGAGAATCTGCTTTGTAAAAAAGGTGCTCGTCCCAGTGTGTCGGCGGGAATTCCGGCTGGGATGTTGGCGGTTTCAGTTAATTCAGATTCGATCAAAGGGTTAGACGATCTCGTCATGGGAGATCGTGTTGATTTAATTGAGTCTTCAATCGTCGACCTCGAAAAGTCACTCGTGGGAATTGAGTTGTCAGATGCATTGTTGGCCTCTGAGAACCGTCAAGCCTACAATCAAGTTGTGGCCAATAATGCCTTAGTCGTGAGTAAGCAGGATGGGCAATTCGTGTTGGCGGTTCGGGTCGATGAGGTCACGAGACTTTCTAAATCTTTGTTTTTAGATGCCGAGTTGGTCGCGATTGCCCGGCCAGATCAGGTGAATTCGTTAGAAGATCCTGAGGCCCTCACTGGTTTAGATGGTTCCAGTGAGCTTAAATCCGATACGTATCCTCTGAGTAAAATTATAGTAACTGAATTGATCGTTGGCGGTCAAAAGACAGCTAAAGCGTTCCGGAGGGTTGACGATGAGTAGGCCACAAATTCTTGTCCATCGTACAGATCGAGAAATTGATTTTGAATTTGATCAAATCCTTGCTGAGTTGAGCGGGGTGGTGCCCGTGTTTCATTTTCGCGATGAGCTCAAGGATACGATTAATTCGGCGGCGGCGTTCCAGCCTTCCTTGTTGATGGTTCAATTGGACGAAGATTTAGAGGCTGCAAAAACCACGATTGAAGAGTGTATTGCTGTCGCTCCGGATATAACGGTGGTCGGTATTTGCCAAATGGAAGGCGTGTCGGGGGGCGGATCTAATATGATGTTGAACGCCCTCCAAATTGGCGTTGAGGATTTTATTCGACGGCCAATCTCGAATTCGGATTTGCGCGAGTTACTAAGCAGGCGCTTAGATAATCGCCGAGAGAAGAAGGCGACTCACGGGACGTTGGTTAGTTTTATCAGCAACAAGGGTGGAGTTGGGAAAAGCACGTGTGCCGTCAATGCCGCGGTCGAGTTGGCTCAACGTCACCCGGAAAAGGTTTTGCTGGTAGATGGTTCGCTGCAGATGGGAGTGTGTGCTGCCCATTTGAATTTGGAGCCTCACGCAACGATTGCCGATGCTTGGAACCAGCGAGACCGGTTGGATGACCAGCTTTTTCGAGAATTAACGACCGTTCATCAATCCGGGTTGCATTTGATGGCAGCCCCCGAAAGTGCAGTCGAGGCTGCTGAAATAGATGATGAATTTGTCGCTCGAATATTGTTGCTCGCACGACGGACTTATGATTACGTAATCATTGATACCTTTCCATTGTTCGATCGAACCATCATGGCGATTCTCGATCTAAGCGACTCCGCTTACATCGTGGCTGAAAATGTAGTTCCTACGTTAAAAACCGTGCGTGGTTTTTTTCAACTGCTGGAGGATGTTGGATTTGATGAACAGAAATGGAGAATGTTTCTCAATCGATTTTCGTCCTACGCCGGTTCGCCCAGTTTGGCAGAAGTCGAACGATTCGTAGGGCAAACTGTTGACTTTGTGATTCCCTGGGATAAGAAATTTGTTCTGGCAGCTAATGTGGGCCAGCCGTTGTTGAGCTCAAAGTTTCGCTGGAACAAATCGTTTAAGGCGCTTAATCGAATTGTAGAGTCGATCGAGAATGATGCTCTACAAAGCAAATCATCCGGCTATCATGAGAATTTTGAGACCGTTACCGATTTGAGCGAGGTAGATGAATTTAGCTCTGAATTACGATCGACGAATGATCGGGAAGGCGTGAAATGACCAAGCGTTCAGTTCGAGCCCTATTGAAAAAAAAAACCATCAAGGTGCCGCAAGATCGTCTCTTAAAAAAGTCGACAAGCGGACAACAATCAACTGAAGCAGCCAATGTTTCATTGGGCACCGCTGCGCTCGAAAAAAGGGTCAGTAAGAAGCTTGAATACCAGTCGATTAAAGGTGAACTGCACGAACGATTGATTGACGAATTAAACAATGCCGGGATGCTAATTCGCCCGGACGATGAACTTAAGCAATATGTTGAGGAGTTTGTCGCGGGAGTACTGGATACAGAAGATATCCCGCTTAATCAATCAGAACGGATTCGTTTGGCAGATGAATTACTGGAAGAAGCACTCGGGAGTGGTCCTCTTGCCCCGCTGATGGGAGATCCCGCAATTTCGGATATTTTGGTAAACCGGTTCGATGCGGTTTATGTGGAGAGGTTTGGCGTTCTTGAGCCCACGGATGTACGGTTTCGAGATGAAGAACATTTGGTTCGCATTATTACCCGGATTGCGGCTAGAGTTGGGAGAAGAATTGACACATCTTCACCTATGGTCGATGCGAGACTTCCCGACGGGAGTCGTATTAATGCGACGTTGCCTCCGGTGACACTGGATGGCCCGACTTTGTCAATTCGAAGATTTGGACGAAGGCGTTTGACGAGTGAGAATTTAGTTCGGCTCGGCATGTTGTCCGAGCAGATGCTGAAGTTTCTCGAGTTGTGTGTTGTCAATCGGAAAAACATTTTGATTTCGGGAGGTACCGGAAGCGGTAAATCTACATTGCTTGGCGCCATCTCGGAATCGATTCCAGCTCAAGAACGAATCATCACGATTGAAGATGCTGCCGAATTAATGTTAGGGCAAGACAACGTCATTCGAATGGAAACGCGAGCAGCGAATGTAGAAGGCCAGGGGCAGATTTCGCAGCGAGATCTGGTTGTGAATGCTTTGAGAATGCGCCCGGATCGGATTGTCATGGGCGAAGTCCGGGCCGGAGAAGCCCTCGATATGCTCCAGGCAATGAACACCGGGCACGATGGGAGTTTGACTACGATCCATGCCAACAGCCCACGCGACGCTTTTGCAAGACTCGAAACAATGGTAATGATGGCTGGAATGGAGCTTCCGTCACGCGCTATTCGAGAGCAAGCCGTGTCGGCCATTAGCATTGTGATTCATGTCCGACGATACGAAGATGGTACGCGTCGTATTGAACGAATTGCGGAGGTTGTGGGGATTGAAGGTCAGACGCCTCAATTGCAGGACATTTACGTCTTCAAACAGACTGGAAAAGAGGAAAATAGAATCACCGGGCGGTTCGAAGCGACCGGGATCGTGCCGCGTTTCTCCAGAGAGTTGGCAGATCGCGGAATTGAAATCTCAAATCAAAAGTTTTTTGAAAGAGATTTTCAATGACCTACGTTTTAACAGGAACCGGTTTGTTGGTTGCCATCGGTGCGGTAGCGTACTACTGGCGACTTGCGGCGATTCGGGAGATGCTAGGTAAGCGTCTGTTAGCTCCCGCGGTTGGCGTTGAACAAGGTTTCGTGACTGTGAAACCATTCGCGCGGCGTCGTTTTCTGGTTCCGATTTTATTCGGGATCGTTGTCGGTTTAGTTTTGATTTTTTTGTTTAGCTGGCCTATCAATATTTCCATTGGTCTGGCTTTTGCGATCAGTCTCATGGGATTCGAGGTAGATGCTTGGATTTACGAGACCCGATTAACGAAAATTGAAACCCAGTTAGCTGATTCAATCGACCTGCTCGTTGCCAGTCTCGGTGCGGGTTCATCGTTGCAAGCCTCTTTGGTGCAGGCGGCAGACTATACCGAGAATCCGTTGAAACGAGAATTTTCTGAATTGGTTGCCAGGTTGAGACTGGGCGACTCCCCTGCCGATGCTTTTGGGCTTTTGGAAAAACGAGTCCCTACTGAAACATTTCAACTTCTTGCGACTTCGCTGGTTGTGAACTGGCATGTAGGTGGCGGGCTTGCGGAAACCCTGTCTGGTGTTGGCAAAACCATTCGCGATCGACTGGCGATTTCACGGCAAATAAGAACCCTGAGTACGCAGGGTCGGCTGACGACGATCACAGTAATCAGCGTGGTCTGGTTCATGGCTGCGATGATGTGGCAATCGGATGAGGTGAGATTTGTTGGATTTGTCAACAGTCAACCGGGATCTTGGTTACTGGCCGCCACGCTCACGCTTCAAGGCGTCGGGATTGCATTAGTATCAAAAATTAGTCGCCCGAGAATCTAACTTATGATCATTCGCATCTTATTTTTTGTTGTCGCCACCGGGATCGTGGTCTGGTTGTGGCAATTTTACGTCGTCCGGTTGAAAATAAATCAACGTTTGGCTGAACCGGATAAACGTGAATTGCAGGCCAATGCCTCGAACGAGGACTTGCTGGAGAAAGGTCGGGTTTCGACCTGGCTTTTTCGGGCTGGGTTTCGACGGTCCGAGGCCGTCGCCATTTATTACGCTTCGACATTACTGCTTAGCTTGCTGGGTTTGGGTTTGATGTTCCAACTGTCGCGACAGGGGATATTTGTTGTCGCGTCAGAGATGGTTAGTAGCATTCCAGGCGGCGTTGGAAATGTGTTGATTCCCTTTGTGCTGGCAACGCCCTGGTTTTTATTTGCTGTCCTGATGTTAATTCCCACTTTGATCGTGCGATCGGTTAGACGGAATCGAGTCAAGAAGATCGAGCAGGAATTACCGCTCTTGCTGGACTTGTTGACAACGCTCGCGCAGGCTGGGATCGGATTCGACAGCGCCTTGGACAAGATTCTCTCGGTTCAAAATCAATCACAGCCGTTGGTCCAGGAATTGAGACTGTTTCAATATGATAATCTCGCCGGTCGCTCACGGGTTGAGTCATTAAGGCGGCTCATGCGGCGTGTGCACGTCCCGATGTTTTCAACCTTCATTTCCGCAATCGTTCAGGCGGAACAGACGGGTTCTGGAATGGGAGTGACCTTGAAAAACCAATCGGCGGAGATGCGTTCGCGACGACGTGAAAAGGCTTCCGCTGCTGCCCTGTCGGTACCGACGATGCTTGTTCTTCCTATGGTTATTGGTTTTATGCCCGGGATTTTTATCATTCTTTTGGGACCAATGCTATTCGAAGTCTTTGGTGTTTTAGATCAAAGTTTCCGGGGAGCACTGGGGCAGTGATGCTTCGGTCAAGGTGACTGCGGTTAATTTACGAAGTTTGATTAAGAAGTGAAAAAGCTAGATGACTAAGCTAATCAATGCTGAAACCGGAGAGATAATTCTTGCCGAATTAGAATTAGCACGGACATTTTGGAAGCGCTTTGTTGGATTAATGTTTCGCAAATCGTTGCCGAGCGGGTGCGGTATTTGGATTGAGCCGTGTAAGTCAGTCCATACGATGTGGATGCGGATTTCAATCGACGTTCATTTTCTTGATAGCGACAATAGTATTATCGGCGTGAGTAAGAATGTTCGACCTTGGCGAGTCGTGCTTGCTCCAGTAAATGCCACGAGCGTTTTGGAAATTCAGTCCAGTACTATTGAGATTCCGGTGAACACGAGGGTGGAGACGGTATGAAAAGACAACGTTTAAACCGACGAGGTCAGGCATTGCTAGAGTTCGCAATCTTGATTCCGCTTGTGATTATCTTGATAGGTGCAACCGTCAGTTTTGGGCTGTTCTTTTATCAGGGGAATGTTCTGCAGCAAGCCGTGGACGTGGCAGCGCAAGAAATTTCTAGGATGCCTTTTGAGCCCACTCAGGAGTTGGGGCTTGGTCGGCTCGATAAATGCAATCTATCTGATCTCGTTGTCGATGAAGCCGATTTTAAAAATCAAATCTACGATGAGAAATATTTAGTGATTCCAGATTCGGTCTGGGATGCGTCGACGGCGTTTAACGACGACTTTCAAGCCTATGTTGCGACGCTTCCTTTGCTCAACCGCTTACTGGTTCCGGTGATGATTCGAGACTTCAAACTAAATCTAACACGTTATCCCGGTGCGTTGGTTACCAACGATCAGGGGGAACTGACGGTGCTTATTCCTCTCGTTGCTTACAACTACAACGGTATTGTCGATGGTTATCAGTGCGCCGGCGAAACCATCGTGGAGTGGGTTGCTCCGGTAGAGGAAATTCGAGTGGATCACGATGCTGATGGATCAACGGCTAAAGAAGGGCCATATCGACTTGTTTCCAGTTCGGAAGCGGCGAACGATATTCCCTCTTTCGTTCGGGGGATGGTCGCGATTCGTATTAATTACCCCGCTCAGTCCACGACGATGATTAATCGAACTAATCTACCCGCGGCCTCAAATCCAACCGGTAAAGTGGGCCAAGTCATCGTGGTTGCCGACGACCAGAGTCTCAGTGATGGCGATACTGGATGTTACACTTTGGTTGTCAACGATCCAGTCATTGCAAATGGCCCTGCCGATCCCTTTGGCGGCAGATATGGGCTGGGCAGTCTCTCCGTGATCAAGGGGAGCGTGCGGCCTTATCGAAAAGTGATGACGTTTCAAGCAATTTATCGCCGAGAGGTGTTTGCCGATGAATAAGTCTCGTTCTCGTAGATCAAGAAATGGCCAATCACTGTTGCTAGTGATGTTGATGCTGATCGTGCTGGCAGGGATCATGGCCTTAACTCTGGATTTTGGATTTGTTCTTCAATCGCGAAGGTTGATGCAGACGGGAGTCGACACTGCCGCGCTGGAGGGGTTGCGAAATCTTGACACAGACAATGACAACGTCGGGGATGGCCGTCAAAACGCTGCGGCACTTTTGAGAAACGTATTTGATGACGATTTGGACCCCACTGCCAACAGCACGACCGTCGGAGCGGGTATCGATAGCTCTTTGGTTCAAGGGGATGGGTTTCAACAAACGATTTTGGGAAATGGTACCGGTTCGCTGTCGCTGTACGAGAATCGCAGCGACTTTATCTATCGTCCGAATCCACAACTGAATACGTTGAATCTGCCCGGTGGTG
>JAAHTH010000258.1_pt3 | contig 15009 bp, 12 predicted proteins | sample 6116091 | NCBI WGS metagenome assembly JAAHTH01 (sample SAMN13939990, study PRJNA603662) | sponge metagenome | isolation source: marine sponge | host: Mycale hentscheli | place: New Zealand | collected 2006
AACTGATCAATCCAAGAAACAGCAGTATAGTTAACATAGTCTTGCGGTATAATAACGCTTAGGCTAGGTGGCACGGTTAGTTCTTGTGACTTAATACTTTTTAAAGTATCATAGCTAAACTCTTGCAAACCACGCTTAGCGTGAAATATAACGTCAGTTCGTTTTACATTTGGTATTAATTTATCTTGACCAACATATGCAATTAAAAAGTTATTTATGATATCATTTAACTTTATATAAGAATAACTGTCATAGTTTTCATTTACAGCGGTGCCGTACGCGTCTTGATTGCCATAGTTACCACCATCTAAAGACTTTAATTGAATGATTATATATTCTCCGTCAGCTGGAATAGTACCAACAAACGTTATTGTATTTCCAGAAACAGTGTATTCCGTAGTCCATTCAACATATGAATTAGGGTCACCAGTGGCACTGTAGTATACTTTAAAGTTGTTATAAATATAATTATCTTCAGAAGGATTGTAACTGCCAAAAACTAAATTGGTATCAAATGTTGTTGTTACACTTATTTGTCCAAGTTCAAATTGAAATCCCTGAGCTCCCTCGTAATATTGTTGATTAGTTTCGGTGATAAGTCCACCATTTGGAATAGGCATATCTTATTAGCTTTTAGCGTTAACTTCTATTTTTTGTGATTCAGCAGCGGCGGCTTGTATAATTAATGGATCATTGACAACAATACCCATATACATTAATATCTTTAATATAAAATTAACCTGCTCTGTTGAGTCTAGCTCTGGCCAAACAGATGTTAATGCGTTATATATATAAGCATTACCGCTTTGTGTATAACCCCAAACAACATCTAAAGGTTTTCTAATGTATGATAAAGTTATATCATTAACATTGTTTATAGTTTGGGGATAAATTATAATTGTTTCATTTTCCCATAAATAACAAGGAAAAGACTTTGTCGGTGTTGTTAATTGTGATTTGTTTAACTGAAGAAAATCGTTTTTCTGTACTCTTTGACACTCCACATCATAACCGGCACTTGGGCTGTAGAATACCGTTCCTAGTTTGTATATAGATGTTTGAGGATTTTGACCACTTGGCATTACAGATGTAGAAAAAGTTGGTCCTTGAAAATAACTAGGTGAGCCAGCCGTGTAAGTTAACTGGGCGCCAGTTGCGTTTGTTTTAAATATAGATATTTTATTATCTAATTCTTTTAATCTTTCAGAGTATTCACTCGTGTTTTGAGGCACGCGTAGTTGCTGCGTATAATCTTCAAAATAATTTTCAAAGATTTGTAACTGAACCTGTGTTGCTATTTTATTGAATTCATCAGGGGTTACGTAACCTCTCTGCTCTTTATTCATTATTAGCAATACTGTTTTATATACCGTATCTACGTTTAATGCCATCTTATTTTTTTATTATAATACAAGGCAGCCGCTTACGCGGCCACCCTATATTAGTATTACATGTTATTTTAAGTTTTTCTCTATAGTTCTATAGACTTCAACTCCTTCGTCAGTTTTAAACCAAGCGGCTAGTGCCGAATATGGGTTTTCATCAAAAGGCACATTCATTAGTTTTCTATTGTTAGATCCCCAATGGAATGATCGTTGATCTTGAGATAGCTTTAACAAACCAGCTTCTGCTGCTCTAATGCCAAAGTTTCTTAATTGAACATTTTCATCATTTGCTAACTCAATAAACAATCTCGGGTTTTTTCTAGCAAACACCATTAAGTCTCTTCTAAGTTCTTTAGAATCTAGCATTGAAACTTTATTTCCAACCTCAACTCTTAGTATAGCCTCTGCTTGATCTAAATCCATTTCCCTAGCGTGTACTAAAGCGTCAATTTCAAACTCAATATCATCAAGCTCTACTTTAGCTATTTCTTTAGAACTAAACTCATAGTATTTTTTATTTAAATCTGGATGATATATTGATAATAACTTTTGCAAGTTTTGTTTTTCTTTTGGAACGTACAGTACGCCATCTTTAAAAACTATATGACCAAGTGTAGCCTCTCCTTTTTGCTCGTCTCTAAAAGGTGAATTTTGATTTGTAGCATATCTTAATTCTTTTTGAATCCTATTATCTTGATCAAAATAAAGCAAAGCATATTTTTTATTGTGCTTTGATTGAAGCGTAAATGTTAATGGTTTATATCTACCTTTTAGTAAATATGTTCTATCTTTAATTTCCCAAGTGTCAACTGGTTCTTCAGCTTTTACTTGTTTTTCAACTTTAACTACAGTTTCTACTGGAGTTTCATCAATTGTTTCTACTACAACCTTTTTAGATTTAGCAGTTGTTTTTTTTGTTGCCATAATATAATAAAATTAAATAATTAAATAAAGGTAACAATTACCCCTGTCAGTACAACAGGGGTAACATTACCAGGTAATTTATGCAGATGCAGTAAACAATACGAAATTGTTAGCACCTTGAACCACAAGACATCTTTCTGACAAGAAATGTACTTGCATCGCATCTAAATCAGATGTGAAAGCACCTCCAGCAGAACCAGTGATCCAGTTCTTCATACGACGATCGTCAGCTTGTGAAGCACGGTAACGAACGTGTAGGAATGGACGGCGGATGTTTGTTCCAAGAACTTGATCGTATACAGTTGAAGTACCAGCAGGTACAAGTACACCATCAATACCTGATACAGCAACACCACCACGGGTAGAAGCATCGTTCAAGTATTTCCAATCAGTCTTATAGAAATCATAAGAACCACGACGGAAACCAGAGAACCCAAGATTTAACGCCATTTCTTCAGAATTATCAAATAATCCGTAAGCAGTACCACCGTTAGTACCAGCAGAAAGACTAGCTAGCATATCATCAAAATCTAGAGCAGTAGAACGATTTAAGAAAAGCATGTTTTCTTCAATAGCTCCTTGAGTATCTAGGTTTTTCAAAATACTATCAAAATCATCAAGCCCACCAGCGGCGCTAAAGTTATTAAGTACGTTACCTCGTTCTTTAATAGCAGCAAACATACCTTGTGTACCTTTGTACCCGTCTGCAGTTAAGTTAGAGTTTCCATCAGCAAGTTCACCTTCAACAACAGCCATTTCCAAGTAATCTTCGAAACGTAGACGTGTTTCAGACTCAGCTTTCAAATACCAAAGGTAACCAGATGTTCCATCTTCAGTAGCAACTTCTACCCAACCAATTTGAGCCATATCAGAACCGTTAACTTGATAACGATTACGAATGATAACTGGTGAGTTAGAATATTGAGTAAAAGAAGGTTCTACGTCTACCGGATTATATGTATCTTCATTACCAGCAAAAGCTCTCCATCCAGAACCTTTTTTGTATTCAGATCCATAAACAAAGATCTTAAGACCAGTTGTTCCTGTAGGAATAATACTATCGATAGTTTCCATACCGTAAGCTTCAAAATCAATTTGAGCAGTAGTATCACCTTGTCTTAAAGTTCCAGAACTGTCTGTTACAAAAGCCTTCGCCTCAGCACCAGTAGCTGGATCCATAATAACAATAGTGTCACCTCTACCAATCACGTTGTCAATAACAACAGGAGTTTCCTGAAGATCAAATTCTAGTATACCTCCGCCAGGGGTGTCTTGATAACTTACGTTTTCATAAGAAATATGAAGACGATTTTGCTCAGACCAAACAACTTGATCAGATGTCATTGGCATTTCAGCGCCAACCATACGCAAGAAACCAGAGAGAGTACGATTACCGTAACGCTCTACTTCTTGCTCATAAATCTCAGGCAAATATTGCTGAGAGAAATCATTTCCTTCACCACTAGTGAAGTTTAAGTAGTTTGTTTGCAAAGCTACTTGTTTTTGCGATGGGACAATTGAACCAAACGCAGGACTTACATTAGCCATAATTTTAAATTTTTAATTAGTTATTTTTTTGTTTTAATTTTTAATTGAGAAGAATCAACGCCATTAATAGCTTTAACTTTCAATCCATTAATAAAAACATTTTCTGCAGCTTTTCTTGGTTCTGCAGAACTAGGGTTTTTTGACGATGTAATAATTTGTTTTGTAGCATCGGCTTTACCTTGTTCGTAAAAATGACTTGCGATTTTATCTGCATTCATGGCAGCATACATCGCTTTGTGATAACCAGCTGGATCAGTAACATTTCCGTTTTTGTCTAGGAACTTCCCGACTACATTGTTAATGTCCGACTGAGTTTCTGCAACTTGAGATGGATTTTGTATACCATACCTAAATTTTTTTTCGCCAAGATTGAAATCAAAACCTTTGAATTCATTGCCGAACATTTGTTTAGTTTGGTTTTTAAACGTCTCATGCTGCTTAGTGCGCATGCTTTGTTCTTCATTATATCGATTAAAAAAGTCCAGGGCTTTTTGCTGCTCTTGAGTTACGCCGGGTCTCAACTTGATTTCGTCGTAGTATTTACTCTTAGTTTGCTCTAAAAAGCTTTGGGCCTTTGCAACCTCTTCTTTAAATGCGAGTTTTTTTCTTCTGATGTCTCGCTCATCATCTATATCTTCGTCGTATTGAAAGTTATCTTCGATCAACAAATTGATCTCACTATTATCTAAATACGGTTTGCTTTTTTTATAATACTCTCTAAGTAACGTATTGTTATCTATATTAGAGTAGTCAGCATTAAGTCTAACGTAGTCTTCAACTGTGCCGCCTGTTTCCTCCATAAAAGCCACAAGCTTTTCAATATTTTCTGGAAGTGGTTTGCCTGTTTCTTTTGTTTCGGTCACAGCATCTTGTAATTGCTGAGTAGTGTCAGCTACTTCTTCTACAACTTCTTCTTCTGTAATCTCTTGGATTATTGGAGTTTCTTCTTTGTTTTCTTCTCCCACGCTTTGCAGTTCCAACTTGGTGTCTTCCCCATCTTCTTTGCCTTTGTCCACTGACTCCAACACGCCGCTCTTTGGCTCTTGTTCTTGAATGGCATCGTCTTGCTTTTTAGTTAAATCTACTTTAATTGGTTCTTCTTGAGTTTGTTTTTTTAAATCAACTTTAACAACCTCGTCTACTTTCCCCAATTGTTTTGCTTTAGGTTTTTTCATTTTGAAATCACCCTCTTGTTTTACATCTTTTGACATGATAAAATAATATATAATTAATTAATTGTTTTATTTAGGAGAAAACTGTTCTAAATTAAAACCTCCTAACACATCATTGCCAGCTGACTCAAAGTTTTTAGGCAATGTATCGTTTTTTCTTTGATCTATAAGTTCGCTTTGCTGAGTACCTTGCATTTTTGTTCTTTTATCTTTTCTGTCTTCAGCAGCATTATTAATATCGCGATCTGATTTAGCTTTTATCTGTGCTAATTGCATTTGATAGTTAAATTCTTCTGCCATCAATTGCTTTTTAATTTGAGCCTCGGTCTGCATTCTTTGAATCTCAAATTGAGACTTAGCTTGTTCTACACTTACTTTTTCCTGTGTTAAAGCCTGTTGTTTTTGAACCTCGGCCATTGCGGCTTTTTCGCTAGCCTCAGCGTTAGCTTGTGCTTGTGCTTGTATATTAGCCATTTGCTGTTGCTGCAGTGCTTCAGCTTTCTTCTTTTTTCTTAGTTTAAGAAGTTCATTTGCTAATTTTAGATTTTTTATTTGTCTAACATCAATAACATCATCTAAATCAACACTACCGCTTTGTAAAGCTATTTGAACGTTTTGCTCTAGCTGAGCTTTTTCTTCGTCATCTGGCTCTAACTCTAAATAAATACCAAAATCGTGTAGGTTTAGATATTCTATTTCTTGTAAAACCTCAACATTAAAGTTAGATATACTTTGAATAAGTGAGTTTTTAGTCAAAGGATAATCTAAAACATCGCTAACTTTTAATGAAATATTCTCGCACGTTTTTACAGTGAGATAGTTGCTAGCGTTGTTTATGTGTCTTGTGGCAACGTTAGACGCATTTGCCGCCATTTTCTGTAAACCAAGTAGAGCGTCTTTGTCAGGGTTACTACCATCTCTAGCTTCGTTCAAACCTGTTACGTCTCTTATTAATTGCAAATAGTATTGATACGTTTGTATAAGAGACTGTATCTTTGCTTGACCAGATGATGATGATAGCTCTTGCACTGGAACTTTACCTCTATTTATATCACCATCTTGCGTTAAAGATCTACCAACTATGCTACCAGTTTGAAAATACATATTTAATGCCTCAGCTGGATTGTAGTTTGTTCCGTTACCTAAATCAACCTCAGCTAAACCATCCATATCTAAGAATACACCATCAGGTATAATTCTAGACATTACTTGTTGTAGTTTTAGATGAGTTAATTGAATCATATCTGCAAAACCAGTGATTCTACTAACTAAAGAATCTATACGACCTTTATATAGCCTGGGCGCGCAGATTTTATAGTTCATTTCAACCTTGGTAGTATCAGCATATGGTCTTGTCATGTTTTCAGCTAACTCCCACTTCAACATAGTGTTTGTACCCATCACTTTAGCGCCACTATATAATACTTCAATTGTTCTAGAAACTCTTTCAAAATTATCACTTGGCGGTGGATTAAAATCATCTGTTTTTTCTAATGATTTCTCTAAACCAGTATCTGTTTTTTTAATTTTAAATACTTGGTTCATATATGTTTTATATTCAAAATACAAAACTTGAACGGTATTTTCATCATAGTTACCCCACCCGCTAATATATTGTCTGTTACCAGGCATTTGTTGTATCTTATACAACTCTTCTTCAGATAAGTTTGGAAACTCTTTTTTAAGTTCTGGGATTGTTATAGCTTTTACTTCACCTACATAATAAATGTCTTCAAAGTTAGGGTCTTCTGTATATGAATACACCATATAGGCTGGGTCAACATAATCTACTGTTATACCATTAGAAACATTAAAGTTTGTTTTAACGGCGCCAATACCAAGTACAGTTAAGTCGTAGTTTAATCTTCGACGAGTTTCATTAAACTTGTTTTGCTGTAAAACATTATTTATAACTTCCTCTTCTGCAATCTCAACAGCTTGCTTGTAATTAAGCTGCATGTGTATTTCTATTTCATTTTCGTTTTCAGGTAACTGATTTAGTGCTAGACCAGATTTAGATATATCAACACCAGCGAGTTCTTGAAACTCCATGATACCTTTTCTAGCATACATGTCATTAATTATGTTTGTGGCGTAATCTATTCTTTTCTTTAAAGACTCTGGATCTTGAGCAAAGGCTTTAATATCATATGTTTTTTGAGATATACCATTTACTACAATGTCTACAAACTTAGAAATAACAGGCACTGGTTTCCAGTCTAAGTTCAAATAAGACAAGTCACCATTAATAGACAACTCGTCTTTGTACTTTTGCACAGACTGCTCGCCGCGAGCATATAATCTCAACTGATGGAAATTATTCCAGTTAGTTTGGTATCTATTAGCGTTAGTTCTACCCTGATCAAACCACTCTTGTTCAATAGCTCTAGAGACCTGTAGACCATAATCATAACTGGCCTTTTCTGCGTCGCTAACAACTTGACTAGGGAAAGCACTGTTTGTATTTGTGTATACCTTCATTTATTCTATTATTTTAGAAATAACACCACTGTTGTCATATCTTTTAAATCCTAAGTTATAAACTTCTTTTTTAATAGGAGCAACTGGAACATATAAATGTTTGTTACAAGCCATAATAGCTAGTCCAGAGCTAATCGAAGCATCGTGTTTTGTTCTATTGTTTATATTAAATTTTGCCCAATCTTCTAATGTTCTTTGGAAATATACATCACCATAACCAGGGTTTAAAAACCCAACATAGTTTTCTATATATGTTTCTATGGCCGACGCGTGAGCTTGCTTTATATCTTCACTTGAGTTTGGTATTCCACCAATTTCTCTTTCTGTAGCAGATAGTTTATTCCAAACTTTATCTGGTCTGTTCATTGCGAACCCTCTATAACCTCTTCTTTTAAAGTGATATAAAAGTCTAGGTTTATTATTTTCAGCAAGTATTGGCATACCATAAAAAACACAAGCCATTAAAACATCTTCAAAGAATATCTCAGCTGTTTGTGGTCTTGATATATATTCTAAGAAAAACATACTAGGTGGTACGTCTTCCATTGAAAATTTAGTAAGACCGTGTAGTGAACCATTTGATCCTCTACCATCTACAGTTCCTGATATATCATATGGGTCACATCCAAAAGCACCACAATGTTCGTTACCTGGATATTTAGTGCCGTTTTTAACTATGACTTTATTTTGCAAATGCGAAGGTGGTACCCAACTAATTTTAAACCTACCATCTTTGTGTGGTACAAATAAAACTCTAGTGTCTTTTTTACCATTCTCCCACTGAAAGCTTCCAGTAGTAACCATTGAAGAGTTATTCACGTCTTCGTTATAATCTATTTGCTCATATATTCTAGTGAGATTAAACAGTGATTGTTTTGTTTCATCTCTAAAAGCGTGTTGCTCTGTTCTTGGAAACTGTCTGTAGAATTCATTTAAAGCGTCGTTATCTTGCTTTAAACCATCAACTTCGTTTTGCCAGTAATCAATTACGCCTAAATCTATTTTAGACCCATCTGGCGCAGTAACTGGTTCTGTTGGTGTATCGAATACAGGTGTTCCATGAGAATCAATGTATCCTTCGTAGTTCCATTCCATAGGTATGAACAAAGAATATAATCCCGAGCGAGTCTGTCCGTTGGCGTTTCGTTTAGTAACGTCTGAATCATAGTAAAGTTTTTTGAAATTGTCCCCACCTTTATCAAGCGCATTACTAGTTGAACCCATCATACACTTACCAATGATCCTTGACCCAAGTCTGAGCGTTGTTTTTGTTACGCGCCAGTTGTTTAATATGTTGTTTGGCCTCTCCCACTTACCGCTTTCATCGTGAACTAACAACCTTAGTTTTTCACCATCATAAGAGTTGTCACCAGTATTTTTCCAGTCAATAGTTGTATCAAGACCTTCTAAATCTTCTAATTTTTCATTTGTATCTAATTTACGTCTTGTAAATTTCGATGCTGGTACTCTATACGCTAATTCTGTTTTTGGACGGTCCATACCGTCTTGTATTGGTTTAAAGAAGAAAGGATAGTTAACCGAGATTGGCACTACTTTATCTGTAAACATTTTTTTAGCATCAGGTCCAGACTTTGATAATATGCCATAGCGTGAATCACTTGATATTGTAGCTTGGTTTACTGTTTCACCTGAAGCCATAAATGAAAAACCAGAACGACGGTTCTTAAGGTAACACATACCGTAACACCTGTTATCAGCTTTACAAGCCTCCCAAAATATATAAAATAATCTATTTGCTTCTCTAAAATCCGGCTTACCAACATCGATCTTACTCCATTGCAAATACATATAGTGTGAACCAGTTAAGTAAGTGGCTTTACCTTTATTGTAAAACCAAAAACCTTCATCACGACGTTTAAACTCAGCATCTATGTAGTCGTACCACTTTTCTTGGAACTCAGGTGGATAATCTCTCCAGTCAAATACAGTTTTTATTTTACTAAGCTCTTTTGGGTATTCAGTATATTCCCATTTATCAGAATCAAACGTTGTTACGTTGTCGTCTTTTGGCAAAGCTATAGTTAAACCCTGTATTTCATAGATCTCACCTATTTTACCAGTTTTACTAATGACAACTACATCGTGCTCCTTGTTGTAACCATATTCCCACTTGTTGTAGCGGTTTAACTTACTGATTACCTTAGGATTAATGTGATCGTCTAATATTTTATATAAAGTTTGCTGGTACATTATTTAGATCTCCCTTCTGCAAAACCTTTAAAAGACTTAGGTTTTTCTTCCTTTTCCTCTTTTGGTTTTTCATTTAGCATATCTTCTTCGTCTTGAATTCTATTTAGAATTTCAAAAGCATCAAATACAGCTAGCTTTTTAGTAGCGGCAGCATTCTTAAGTCTGTCAGCTGAAATATCATCACCTGAGTCAACGATCTTTTCTTCTGCTACCTTAATTAATTCCTCAACTGCTCTTCGCCCAGCTTGGATTATTTTCAATTTCGTCTCCTTGGTACTCATACTTAATTACAATATCATTTGATTTCATACAATATAATCGCTGATCATCTACAATAAAATCAAATTCTCCATAAGGAGTATACCCAACTAGATCACCAGGACTTATTTTAAGCGCTTCTAAGGACTTATTACCATACTTTAGTATACCAATAAGCTTTCTTTCTTTATCGAGCGTTAGATGGTCATTATTTTTTAGTGGCATCACAAAACATCTGTTGCCAAAAGCTTTCCAATCACCAAAATCACCATACATATAAACTTGGTCTAAAGCTACAAAAAACATATTATCTACAAACATAGATCTACTGTTTTTCTTTTTACCTTTCATGTCATAAAAAACTCTAAAGACATTGTGGTGAACTATTATTTTATCACCTACTTTAACGTCTGTTTTAAATGCCAAAGGTACTGCTACAACTTCAGCTATATTATTTACAGATTTAAAAGACTCAATACGAGTATTTAAAACTAGTTCCTTGTCACCAACCTTAATTGAATTATCATAACGTTTTTCATCGTAAGGTTTGACAATAAAATCATATAAACTATTCATCAATATTCTAAATCATATTCAACAGAGATAGCCATGTTAGAATTAAACTTCTTCCAAGGCATAACTTCGTTTTCTTTTTTGATATGAATATTGTATGAATTATCACTGCCGTCAAAAAGAATATAAGCTATCTCGTGCCCACCATAGACGGTTTGGCCAATGGAATAGTGCATGGCATCATTTTTATAATCAGATCCTATACTAATCTTCCTTATGTTCGATTGCATCTTCTTCTTTTTCAATTGGTGTATATTCACCAGTTTTAAGATCAATAGTTACAGCGCCGTATTGATCTTCTAATTCAGACTTAGTGTCTTCAATTTCTTTGTTCACCTCTGCTACTTTATGCAGCAAGCTGTGTTTTTCTGTTTCTATAAGACCGATGCGATTTAATATATCGCCAAGCAGTGCTTGTTGGTCATTAACTTTTTTCAGTTGTTCTTCTGTGATTTTCATTTTATTTAATTTAAGTGTTTATTATTATATAGTTACACTATTTATTGGTTAATTACTCCGTGAAATACATTTTTATTCCACAAAAGAAAGAATACCTTAACGGTTCGTTAACTACGTCAGCTCTATTTAACACTTGGTTAGAGGCTATAAGACTTATTTTATTTGTTAACTCGTAAGCTACATCTATATTGCTTGTCCAAGTAACAACACCACCAGATGCTTTTTCGTATGTTCTGGTTATAATACCTGGGCCACTGTGAATTGATAATATATATTTGTCTATTATCCAGTTATACCCAGCGAATAAAGACCATCTATTGTAATACCCTCCTTTTAAAGCAGCGTATTCCCACTCTACCCTACTTGATATATAACCTCTTCTTCCACGATCTTCTAAGTCAAGCCTAAATATAAGATCTTCTGTAAAGGGTTTATTACCTATATCATCACCTAATACAGCTAATCTAGCGTCCTGCAAGACACTTATGTTAACTCTTTCTTGAGCGTATGTATTAAGCGCCAGGATCAGCAGCAGGATCCTCAGCAGGCTCTTCACTTGGTAGGTATTGTGCCATTAACTCTTCGCTAGCGCCTTTAGACAAGATCTCTTCAGGGTCAATTCCAGCAGCAATTAAAATAGCGATCCACTCAGCTTCATCAAGATACTGGTCCATAACTGGTTGACCAGTGATCATACATTGATTAGTCTCTACAATGCCATACGCGGTGATTGTAAATGTGTCATCTTCTCTACAGATGAAATAAGTTGTTTGTTCTGGATATTGAATTTCTAGTGCCATAATTTATTCTTTTGTTTTATTTAATACTATATTCCTCCTCCATCAGTGATAGTCCAATTGTTAGGAGTTCCAGTTAATATATCTCTACCAGCTTGACCACCAGCTATCGTGTACCGAATTCCACCAAATACGATATTTATGTTTGGATTTACAGTTTGCAAGCTCCATTTGCTGTAAACATCATCTAGGTTTGCAGAACTAAAGCTCATGCTTCCAGGCAGTGGAGATTTAAACATGAAAGCATAAAAATCAGTAACATTACTAATATTCCAATCACCTATTGGTTGATTGAAAGAGGTAGCGTCGCTAAACATAGAGGACATAGTTGTCACGTTAGACGTGTTCCAGTTATTAATATCAGGGCTATTTCCATTGTTAAAGACGTAGTTGTTACTAAACATAAGGGCCATGTCTGTGACGTTTGTCGTATCCCAACTTCCAAGGGGTTGATTGAAACTGCCCGTGTTAGAGAACATTCCATTCATACTAGTGACACTACTTACGTCCCAGCTCGCGATTGGTTGATTAAAATCAGTAGCTCCGTCAAACATACGCCTCATGTCTTGAACACTAGAAACGTTCCATCCAGATATATTTTGGTTAAAATCCCGAGAATTATAAAACATACCATACATGTTTGTTACATTTGATGTATTCCAGTTATTAATATTACCACTACCTCCATTATTAAAAAGATTCGCGTTATAAAACATCCACCTCATATTAGTAACATTACTCACGTCCCAACTACTAATATCTTGATTAAATGAACTGGCAAAACGGAACATTTCTACTAAATTAGCATTAGGTGCAAAACTCCATCCATTTAATGGAGAGTTAAAATCATAAGCTCCGTTAAACATCTGAGACGCGTTTACAATACTACTTGTGTCCCATCCACTTAAATCCTGATTGAAGTCACGAGCAGAATAGAACATTTGATACGTATCTGTCACACTGCTAACATCCCATGTTCCAATAGGTTCGTTAATATCTGTGTCATAGAACATTTGTCGCATACTAGTAACATTACTAACATCCCAGCTTGGTAAATTAACAGCTGATGCAAGTCTACTACATTGCATAAACGCACTGTTCATATTTGTAACTAATGATAGATCAGGAGTATCTGTAGCAGAAATATCAGTTAAGTATCTAGCAAGCCGAAATGATTCACTAAAAGACTCCCATTGAATATTACCCCAATTTAATATCTTTGTTAGTTTTTCAGCGTTGACACTAGCTCCTGCTCTAAAACTTGGAAAAGTTCCTGTTATTTTTATTTGATAAACTCCTGAACTAGGAAATGTGATACTTGTAAAGCTAGTTCTATTGGTAAATATTTGACCATCTGATGACTCAATATTAAAATTGTATGTAAATCCACTCCAAGTATATACATCGTAATTGGTACTAGTTCCTGTATCAACTTCAAAAATAAACTCTGGTTCTGGTGGCGGAACAACACCACCGCCATCGACTATTGTCCAACCATAGGTATTAATTAAAGACGCGCGAGCCGCTTCAGCTGCTGAGCCTAACGCGTATTTAGAGTTTCCGAAGTTCATTGATGCCGCCCACCCAGGAGCTTGTGCCTCCCAGCTAACTAATGTAGCACCGTAGTTTGCAGTTGATAAATTAAGTTGGCTTCCAAATATTCTACCACTGGTGATTCCTGTAATGTCCCAAGCTGCTAAACTTTGATCGAAACTACTGCATAAATAAAACTCTTCTACAAATTGAGTTATTCCAGTGAAGTCTACATAACTAACATCTTGATTGAAAGAAGATAAGTTTCTAAAAATATAAGCATATCTAGTCACATTAGAAGGTCTCGTGCTAAGTATTCTTAGTGTACTGTTAAATGAAGACGCTCCTTCAATAAGCCAATCTAAACCACTTGCTGTTACATTGCTAATGTCTAAATTGTCTAATGGTTGATTAAACGCAGTAGCTCCTTGGAACATTCTAGAAAAATTTGTTACGGAGCTAGTATTCCACGAATCAATAGAATAGTTAAAAGCACTGGTTTGGGCAAACATAGAAACCATGTTTTGGCAAGAACTTACATTCCATCCAGAAATATCTTGATTGAAAGAACTAGCCCCCTGGAACATACTAGGCATTTGAGTAACATTACTAACGTCCCAAGAATTAAGTGGTTGATTAAAGGATGCCGCTTGCCAGAACATTGCTGACATAGATGTCACGCCACTTGTGTTCCAAGTATTTATTGGTTGATTAAATGCAGTAGCTGAAGAAAACATGTAACTCATATTTGTAACGCCACTAGTGTTCCATGTTAATGGTTGCCCAGCATTATTAAAGCTTGCCGTACCAGCAAACATGCCCGTCATGTCTAAATTTGATGGTTTTAAATTCCAGGAACTTAAGTTTTGATTAAAAGCACCTGCATTAGCAAACATCCTTTGCATTGTCGAAACACCACTTACGTCCCACGCGGAAATATCTTGATTGAAGGCTGTTGCGTTTTCAAACATAAACCTAAAACTTGCGTTTCCAATATTCCAATTAGTTATATCTCCATTAAAAACAGAACAGTTTTGAAAAATTTGTTGAAATTCACCTACATTACTTACGTCCCAAGAATTTAAATCTTGATTAAATGATGTACATCCTCTGAACATACCCCACATGTAGTTAATCGTGCTAACATCCCAATGATCTATGCTAGAGTTAAATGAAGAGCATCCCCAAAAAACATGAGCGCCACCCAAGTTTTGTAATTGAGTTAAATTTGGCGCATCTGTTGCGCTCATAGTCATATTTGCACATCCTTTAAACGCGTAAGATAATTGTTTCCAAATTATATTACCCCATTTAACTATATCCGTTAATTTTAATTTATCACCTCCATCATTAAAATGTATTCTAGGAAAGTCTCCAGAAATCTTCACAGTATATGTGCCAGTTGAGGGAAATGTAATCGTTGTATTACCTGTGTTACCAGTTATAACTTGTCCGTCAGATGTTTCAACGTCATAGTTATATCCTGTTCCAGTTGTAGGGATTGTAAATTGAGGTAAAGCGTCACCAAGAGTTGTATCAACTGTAAATGTAAATCGATTGTCTATAGCACCACCGTCTGTGATGGTCCAACCGTATGTGTTAATAAGGCTTGCGCGCGCTGTTTCAGCTGCACTTCCTAAAGAGTATTGAGAGTTTCCAAATGTAATT
>JAAHTH010002293.1_pt1 | contig 15007 bp, 9 predicted proteins | sample 6116091 | NCBI WGS metagenome assembly JAAHTH01 (sample SAMN13939990, study PRJNA603662) | sponge metagenome | isolation source: marine sponge | host: Mycale hentscheli | place: New Zealand | collected 2006
ATGTGTATGTACTATGGGTGCAAACAACTTTGTGATTTTCCAATCATAAATTAAATATGTTCTTTGGGCCACAATATAAAAGTGAGGCGTGGCCCAAGGAACTTATTATTAATACTTAAATTAAAATCAAATGAAAAATAAAAACATGGTCAATAAGACCTACAAACTTACCAGGGATGCAGCACCCTTGTCTTTTATGTTGCCAACAAGAAATAGCGCTAGATATCCATTAATGCATTTTGACGATAGTAAAGGCTATAATAGAGCTTTACGCTATGCAAGAAATCAAAAATCTCCTTTTGAAGATGAACAAGACGGCAATGCAATTGTTGAGCCTATAATCTTTGAGGATGGGTTTTTAAGAGTTTCTAAAACTAATCCTGTATTACAAGAGTTTTTGCATTACCACCCAATGAATGGGACTAAATTTGTAGAAGTTAATACTGAAAAAGATGCAAAAAAAGAAATAGACAAACTTAACAGTAGAGTTGACGCTCTTATTGAGTGTAGACAATTAAGTATTGAACATGTAGAGGCTCTAGCAAGAGTATTGTTTAATACAGATGTTTCAAGAGTAACTTCTGCTGAACTAAGGCGAGACCTACTTATTTATGCAGAGCAAGACCCTTCAGGGTTTTTAAATGCAGTTCATGACCCAGCTTTAAAACTTAACTCTAAGGTTCAAGAATTTTTTGAACACAAAGTTCTAGTTTTTAAGAATGGTAAAAAAGACGTGTACTTTAATACGCCTAAAAACAAAAAGCGTATGATAAATCTCCCATATGGAGAAGACCCATACTATGTTGTTTCTGGATATCTTCAAACTGATGAAGGTATAGATATATTAAAGTTTTTGGAAAAAAACTTGGAAAACAAAAAATAAACCAATATATTTGAACTGGAAATATTCATAGTAATAAATAAGTGGAGTGATTAACCACATAGTTTAAAGGGGTTGCAAAAATGCAACCTCTTTTTTTTTGCTTATCTTTGTACAAAAGAACTTAACAGATGAGCATGATAAATTCAGTGCGTGAAACCGTACTGTCCATTCTAAATAAAAACAACTACGGCTATATAGGTCCTACTGATTTTAATTTATTTGCTAAACAAGCACAGCTTGATATATTTGAAGATTATTTTTATCAATATAATTTTCAGATTAATAAAGAAAATATTAGGCAATCAGGAACAGGTCTTGCTGATATTAAAAAAAAATATGAAGAAGTTATTGAGATTTTTTCAGAACAAAAATTCTTACAACCTCTTTTACCTAATGGTGGAACAATAACTACGGCTCAAATAGGTGTCACAGGAACATTCAGTGTCCCTACAGTTTCAACTACTGGTTCAGATTATTATTTATTAAATAAAATATTACTTCTAACAAAGTATTTAGTATTTAAAAGCACAAATACAGGTGTTGATTCTAGTGTTAATGGGCCAACTTTTTCAGATAATACTGTAAATTTTTATACAAGCGGAGTAAAGCCTGGGGATGTTGTAGTTAATATAACTTCAAAACAAACAGCGCAAGTAACTTATGTTGATGTCATAACACCAGATACATTGATTTTAGATTCAGTTATTTTCAATACCATAGGGGACTCTTATAGTGTGCTAAGTTTACATGAAGGAGTTAATGAGTGTGAGAAGGTAAGCGCAAAAAAAATAACTCAACTTAATATGTCTCATTTGACAAAACCCACAGAGTTATTCCCAGCCTATTCTCAAAATGCAAACTTAATACAAATATATCCAGAAAATTTTCAATGGCAACCTGTTGTAAGTAATGTTGACTTCTTAACAGAGAGTCAGTTGGGTAGAATATTTTCTCAATACATAAGATACCCCAAAGACCCTAAATGGACATCCGTTTCATTAGTAGGGGGTGAGCCGGCTTTTGACCCCAGTGATGCTCTGTACCAGGATTTTGAATTACCACTTGTAGACGAGCCCACTTTGGTGAACAAAATATTACAATATGCAGGCATGTCTATAAGAGAGGTTGACGCAATAAAGTTTGGTCAATCTAATAATATACAAGAACAACAGAAAGAACAAATATAATGGCATATATAAGCGAATATCAATATTATGAAAATACAGGAAGCCCTTACACTGAAAGTGAAAACTGGGGTTCGTATCAATATGTTAGTTTGTATGACATAGTAAATAACTTTATGCTAATGTATGCTGGTAATCACAGCTTGATAAACAATGAAGAAAGATATAAGGTTTTATTTCACGCAAAAAGAGCAATACAAGAATTAAACTACGATGCCTTCAAGGAAATAAAGATTTTAGAGCTTCAAGTTTGTGATACTTTAAGGTTTGTGCTACCTCAAGACTTTGTAAATTGGGTAAGAATATCACTATATAAAGATGGTGTATTACGACCACTAACAGAAAACATTCAAACAAACTGGAGTGGAGCGTACCTTCAGGATAATACTTGTAGGATTTTATTTGACCATAACGGTAATATTTTAAAACCTTCAACTTCAACTATAGATTTACAAAGAATTGAAGGAACTAAAAAAAGTATTTACTTAAATAAACAAAGCCCCTATAATGACAGAGAAGGATATTGCATTGATGGGGATTGGTATTTTGATTATGGTATTGGGGCGCAATACGGTTTGAATACTGAAACAGCTAACTTTAATCCCACTTTTAAATTAGATAAAAAATCCGGTGTTATTAATTTTAGTTCTGATATGGCAGATGAATTGTGTATATTAGAATACGTTTCAGATGGTATGGAGGGCGGTGACGACTCTAAAATAAGTGTAAACAAGCTTTTTGAAGAATATGTTTATGCGTCCATACAATATGCAATTTTAAACAGTAAGTTTGGAGTGCAAGAGTATGTTGTAGGCAGAGCTCGAAAAAGAAGTTCAGCCTTACTGAGAAACGCAAAAATAAGAATTAGTAATATACATCCAGGACGTTTGATACAAAACATCAGGGGTATGGATAAGTGGATTAAATAATATGGCAACAACTGTAAGTAATTTTATCGCTGGACGAATGAATAAGTCCGTTGATGAGCGGCTACTCCCACCAGGAGAGTATGTAAATGCTATAAATCTAAGACTGGGCTCAACTGAAGAAACAGAAGTGGGGTCGGTTGAAAACTCTAAAGGTAATACCCAACTTACCACTTTATCTTTTAATGGCCAACCAATAAGTGCTTCGGCTAAATGCATTGGAGCTTATGAGGACGGACAGCGTGAAACTTTATACTGGTTCGTACATGACCCAGCTTTTAATAGTTTTGCTTATGATGTTTTAGATTTAATTGTTTCTTATAACGTGCAGTTAAATTTATTAACCTATCATGTAATTACGCCAGGAAATACAGCTAACCCATCTGTTCTTAATTTTAATCCTGATTTTTTAATAACAGGAGTTAACAGGGTAGAAAATTTGTTATTTTTTACAGACAACTTTAATCAACCTCGATTTATAAACATAACTAGAAGTTACGATTTTAATGACTCGTTTCTTGCAGAGCAATTATTAGTTATAAAAAAACCACCAGCCGGTAGACCAGAATTAGAATTTCTAACATTGGCTGGTGAAGAGAATTTTTTAGAAGACAAATTTATCACTTTTGCTTATAGATATAAATATGCAGATGGTGAGTATTCTGCTTTGTCTCAATTTACAGACCCAGCCTTTGCTCCTTCTACATTTGAATATGATATCTCTTCTGGACTAAACGAAGGGATGCAAAATATTTTTAATGGTGTACGTGTTGTATATAATTCTGGAGGACCATTAGTAAAAGAAATTGAAGTTGTATTTAAAGAGACTACTTCTAATGTAGTAAAATCAATAGAAAAGTTTGATAAGTTTGAACTTGGCTATGCAGATAACACTAACTATGATTTAACTTTTGATAATAGTAAGATATTTTCTGTATTGGCCTCTACTCAATTAGCTAGAACTTTTGACAACGTCCCCTTAAGAGCTAAGGCTCAAACAATAATGGGTAATCGTTTAATGTATGGAAATTACTTTGATGGGTTTGATTTAATTGACATAAACACCAATCCTATTAGATTAGAGTATAATGCTGATTTAATTACAGAAGACATTGCAGATGCAGAATTAGAAGATAGACTTGAGGATGGAAATTATAGCTTAAATGGTAATGTTACAATAAATTCTGCAGAGGTTTATTTTGATTTAGCAGGTTTAGAGCTAAAAGAAGGCTCACTACTTAGTTTTGATATACAACTAGCTCACTCTCAGTTTACTGGGGACACTCCATTTCCTGCGCAAACAAACATAAATTTAGATGGAGGGTTTACATTTCTACTGCCTTCTGATTTTAATTCAGTTTATGAATTATCGGTTGACCCAGCTTTTGAATTAATAGTTGGGACAAACGCTAACATACTGCCTGTGGTCGTTCCTGGAGACCCCACAGCTGACACCTCATGTGAGGGTATAACCGCTACAGATGCTTTTAATTGTTCCATTGCGACATTGTTGGATGGGATTTTGACTAAGTTTGCTAGTGGTATCACTGGCTCACAACAAGCTATAAGAATAATATCTTCACCTGGTAGTACAGAGATTGGATTTCAATTTCCTGCTATGCAATATGTAGATGATATATTAGCGCCTACAATAAATGTGTTTGAATATTATGCAATTACTTTTGCTGGCGGTGATTTTATAGGTATAGGAAATCCTAAGAGTTTACACAGCAATAGAGATTACGAGGTAGGTATAATTTATATGGATGAATTTAATCGTTCAACTACAGCTTTAGTAAGTCCTAACAACACAGTTCATGTAGGGTGCTCTTTAGCACAAAACAAAAACGAAATACAGATATCTATACCACCTCAACAACTTGCTCCTTTTTGGGCAAAAAAATATAAGTTTTGTATTAAAACTGATTTAGAAAGATATCAAACAATATTTACTAATATTTTTCTTAGAGGTGAAGCTGGAGCTGATACCTTCTTTTTATTAGAAGGAGAAAACGCTCAAAAAGTAGAACAGGGAGACAGATTAAGAGTAAAGGCTGACAGTCAGGGGCCTACTCAAAGATGTCAATATGCAACTGTTTTAGAAAAAAAGGCATACGCCCAAGGAGAGTTGGAAATAACTACTGAGGATGGTACTAGTATTGACGCTCCTGCAGGCACATATATGACTATAAAAGCAAACGATTTTTCTGCTGAAGTCACAGACGATGCTGTAGTAGATTTAGGAAGTCATGGAAGGTGTGAAAGAGACGGAAACTCCCATCCTTTGTTAAGATATGCTTGTAGCATTAATTTTGATGGCAGTCAGTGGCAAGACATAGATATACCTGCTGGCTCTAGAATTAAAATTTTTGCAAAATTTAGAAGAAGAGGGGGGCCTGGAAGAAAATGTGATAAAAGGGAATATATAGTAGAATTAAACCTAACATCTGCTAGGGATTATACTTCTTTTGATGATTATTTTAACGGAGACCAAGTTGGTTTAAGGTTAAATGATGGAACAAATATTATTGACTCTAACCCTGATTGTGTGGATGGAGCCGACATGGTTTATATTTCCAGCCCTGCATCAAGTCCTAACGATATACCTCAAGACAGGTGTTTTTACTACTGGAGATTTTACAGAGACCCATCAACCAATCTACTTTCATTATTACTACGTGGAACAAATTCTTGTCAAGGCTCTAAGCACGTTAAGAGAAAAAGAGCGTGTATAGATGCTAGAATTGAAATAATAAGGTCTGGGGAAACTATGATATTTGAAACTCAGCCTGAAGATGCAATTCCTGATTTATGGTATGAGTCGGCAGATGTTTATGATATTGACCCAGCGACTGGTTTTCATAGTGGTAATGTTTTAAATCAAAATGGAAATGACCCAGCTATAATTGATACTGACTTTTTTAATTGTTTTTCTTTTGGTAATGGATGTGAATCCTACAGAGTTAGAGATTCTCTAACCGGAAAAGATTTTCAGCTAGGTGAAAGAACAACCTCAACTGGTGAGACAGAATTTAAAGAAGTACATAGATTTGCAGATATAACATATAGTGGTGTTTATAATAATGAAAGTAATGTAAATAAACTAAATGAGTTTAATTTAGGTTTATTGAATTTTAAAAGCTGCGAAGATGTTTATGGCCCTATTGAAATTATAGACGCCAGAGAAACTGATGTGTTGGTTTTGCAAGAAGATAAGATATCTTTTGTTTTAGCCGGTAAAAACCTTTTAAGTGATTCGGCTGGTGGCGGTACAATTGCTTCTGTCCCTGAAGTTTTAGGCACTCAAATAGCCAGAATAGAGGAGTATGGCATATCACGTAATCCTGAAAGCTTTTGCAAATGGGGTTATGACAAGTTTTTTACAGACGCTAAGCGTGGGGCAGTAATTCAGCTAAAGGGCGGCTCAGGACAAAACGAACAGTTAAATGTTATATCTGAATTAGGTATGCGTTCTTGGTTTAGGGACAGATTTAGTGAAAGCCTTAATAAGCAGAAGATTGGAGGCTATGACCCCTACATGAATGAATATGTTTTGAGTATTAATGATGAAGATTTGCCTGAAGAGTTTCCTTGTATTGAGTGTGGTATTGAAAGAACTTTTACTTTTCCAGAAGATAAGGTAATAAACTACTGTGTGGATGTTACTCAATTTGTGGGCTCGGTAAAGGTGGATGTTATTGCAACAACTCCAGCAGTCTTTTCATCTAGTATTCTTTCAGCGGTTTATAATAGTGCAACAGTTATAAATAATGAAATATTAACCAACGGTGATTTTCAGTTTGTTATAGATAAAAATGTGGTTACGCAAGACACAATAGATATTACTATTGATGGGAAAGAAGGAACAACAGTTCAGATAGTAGTTAATTGTCCTGAAGCCCCAACAATTAATATATATTCAATATCTCTTACTAACTCAACTGATGTAGACAAAACAATTCATAACGAATACAGGTGGGTAGACGGTAGTTTTGTTTCGCCATTACACTCTGAATTAGTGGAATTTCAAGATGGAACAGATGCTATAATTATATCTCAATACACAGTGGTTAGTGGGCCTCAAGGGGCTGGTATCATACCTGCTGATGGAGCGGAAGTAAAAATAATATCTAATCAAAAACCAACGGATGACTTTGTATTTCTTCCAACAGTAAATAAATTTTATTCACTAAGAACAAATGTATTATATGGAGCAACGCCTGCCGAAATGATTTTATTATTAAATGCTGCAGGAACTCCATTAACTATTGATGAAAGTCAAGCTCCAATATATTCAGGTGAATTTACAATGCCTGTAGGCGGTGATAATTTATATTTGATTTACGACTATAGACAACCAACTCCAGCTTCTTTATGTGTTAATGATGATGACCCTGTCGATGCTGTAAGTGTTTGTTGTGATTGTGAAGAACCAACACCACCACCTACATGTGATGATAGGCCTGATGATAATAAATATATGACCACTAGAGTCCCTGCCTTGCCTTCTGTAAATCCTGTAGTTCCAGCCACCTTGTACTTCAACGCGTACGCAACCACAGCAGAATGGCTTACAGCGATGACAACATACATGAATAACTGGACTAATGAGTTTGGAGCTTGTACAGGATTTTGTCCTAAAGGAAATAGTATGGTGAGGGCTTTCCACACTCCTGGTTTGGTGGTAGCTACAGGTAAACTTTACAGATTAGTAAATCAGCCAAATGGATGTGCTACAGAATTAAGAAACTTAAGAGCTACTTACGATATAAGAAATATTGGTAACATACATGACTTTAGGTACGGATTCTTGTGGGGCGCTCAGTATTGGAACGACATTACGCAGCAGCCTGATGACTATTACATTATAGAAACTGATTCTAATGGTGTTATTACTAAAAACCAAAAATTAAATACATTATAATATGCCAACAACAAGAGAAGATTTGTTTTTAAATGCACCTACATTTGCTAGTGCTACTGCAATATTTACTGACGAAGACATGAATATATGTGCTCCTGACGGACTTTATTCAGATGGACTTATAACAAGACAACTTACTAATTGTCTTCTTGGACCGCCTCAAGCTTGTGCGCAGTGTATCCCTCCTTGTGGAACTTTAGGTTCTGTTAATCAAAATGCAAACGGAGTATTTTTAGCAGAGTTAAATCTAGGAACAACCCTTGGGGCTGTAACGGCATATTTTAGATTAGGTTCAAGTATACCTGATGGTGTTGATATAATTCATGCCGGCACTCATTATAATTATCACTTTACTTTTGCTGGGAATGTTGGTGGTCCAGTAGGATTAAATGCTGTTGCAGGCTTGCCTACGTATATAGGCTCTGGAAATACCGCAGTCCCTCCCACCACTAACCCTTTACCTGTGGAAACATTTAATGTAGATGCTCAGGGGAATGGGGTGTATAGTCCTAATGGACAAAGTCAAATAATCAACACAGTACCACAGCAGGTGGATACTAGAGGTAATGAGACTTATATGGCGGTTTTCCCTCGTACAGACGCAGCTGCTTCCACAGCTACAATTAATATATTTTGTCCTATACAACAGACGTTTTTTGAGTGGGAATTATATTGCCCTGGTGAAAATTATAGAGCTTTTCAGGGTTCGCCAACTCAAGGCAATATAAGCTGCAACCCTCCTGATACTACTTATTATTTTGCGGCAAATTCACTTGGTAATACTATAGCTCCACACTTATTGAGCTATCCGATAGTTGGTGATTTAGTTTTTTCAGATGCATTAGGAGTTTCATTAGTTAATCCAGTATCTACTACAAGTGTTTTTATAATAGCAGATAATAACCAAGCAATTGAAATAGCTCAAGGAATAGTTATTTCAGTTACATCATGTGACCCAACTTAAAAAATAAATTATGGCAGAAAATTATACATTAACATATAGTGAGAGCTCAAAAGGATGGCCTTCGTTTTATACTTATTTTCCTGAAATAATAAAAGGTATGAATCAATATCTTTATACGTTTAAGGGTGGTAATTTGTATTCTCACAATACTAATGAAATTAGAAACAATTATTATGGTATTCAGGGAGTGTCTGAAATAACAAGTATATTTAATCAAAATCCTTTAATTAATAAGAAATTTAAAACCATTTCATTAGAAGCAGATGATGCTTGGACTGGTTCTTTTGCTACAGATATTCAAAACACTGGATTTATTGATGATTCATATTTTGAACAAAAAGAAGGAGACTGGTTTGCTTTTATACGTAACAGCGGAACTGTTCCTGCGTCAACCGAATCATATTCGTTGCGCTCGTTAACCGGTATTGGTAATGGTCAAAATGTTGGCCAAGGAGCTACGTCTGGTAGTGTAAGATTTGAACCTCCTGTGCTTTTAGGTTCTATTATATCAATAGGTGATATGTTTTACTTTGTTCAGGGCAATGAGCCTAAATTAGCTGGCCAGATAACAAGCATATACCAAGAACCAGATGGTAGTTTTTTTAACATTGTTATAGACACAACTATACCTGGTGCTGTGCCAATTACTGCATTTATACAATACTATTTATTCATTAAAAACTCAGTTCAAGAGTCACAAGGAGTAATGGGTCATTATTGTGAATTTACATTAACTAACGATTCTACCTCGGCAACAGAGCTTTTTGCAGTAAAATCAGAGGCATTCAAAAGTTTCCCTTAAAATTTATATCTTTGTAAAAGTTATGGGTATACTCAGTATTTTTAAAAAAAAGAAACCTAAACCTGAATATATCCTTAATTATGTGCATCAAAACAGAGGTGTTCTCTGGGAGAACATAAAACACTTTAAGGATAACATATTGTTAAGCCCTGAAGCAGTAAGCCATCACACTCCAGGTATGGAGGAATTAATGCCTTTAAAGCATGATTTAAAAGATGGTTTATATACCAGAGAAGTATTTATGCCAAAAGGGACGCTGGTGGTTAGTTTTATACATAAACAAAATCACCCTTCATTCTTTTTAAAGGGTGAGATGTCAGTTTTGTTAGACACAGGAGAAGTAAAAAGAATTAAAGGTCCTATGAAAGTTATGACTGAGATAGGGACACAAAGGGTTGCATATATTCATGAAGATACAACTTGGGTTTGTGTATACAGAACAGATGCAACCACTATAGGAGAGGCTGAAAAAGATGTCTACACAGATAACTATTTAGAGCTTCCTAAAGAAATAATTTTAAACAAACAACTAATATGTCAGGAGCAATAGCAGCATTAGCAATAGGAGTAGGAACAGCTACTTTTAGTTTCGTACAGGCTGGTAAACAAAAAAGAGCAGCAGAGGCAGCAGAAAAAAATGCTGCGTTAGCTATGAACAAAATAGAAAAAGAGCTGACTAAAAACGAAATGAAAGCTTTGTCTATTGAAAAAGAGCCTTATGAAATGAGGCAAGACCTTATTAAAAGCCAGATACAAACTCAATTAGAGTTGGTAAATGAAGGCGACCAAAGAGGTGTTTTAGCAGGTGGCGATAGAATTAATCAAGCAGTGGAAGAAGCCGCAACTTCAGAAAGACTTCAAATGGGTGCGGAAATGAATGAGATTGAGCGATTGGTTGCTGATGAAGAAACACGCAAGAGTGATATAAGAACACAAATTGAGATGGGTAATGTTCAGGGGGCTCAAAAAGCTGCCGCCGATAACAGGGCAGCATCTAAAGCATCAATGATGGGTGGTGTTCAAGCTTTAGGTGGTGCTCTTCAAGCAGGCCTAGGCATGATAGGACCATACGGTAAATCAGCCGGAGCAAGAGATATTCAAGGAATGGAGGGAGCGTTTAAAAGACAAGCAAGACAAGACTTCTTAAAAGCAAATCCAGGTTCGACAAGAAAAGATTTTAACCAGCAGTACAACCCTAATTCATTTCAGCAAAGTTTCTCAGGTCTACAAGATTTTACTCCAGACCAGATGAAAAACTTTGGCAGCTTTGGCTCTATAGGTGTTGCAGGGGCTGATGGAAAAGTTGTTAATCAACAGATAAAAGGATTTTCGGATATAGCTGGATTAGGAAATAATGAATTCCAGTCATATATGTTAGGATTAGAGGATTACCAGAGAGGAATGATACAAAATCAAATGGGAATAGACCCAAACTTTTTTGATAGAAATTTTAATTTTAGAAAATAAAGAATGACATACTTTGGTTATATAGATAAAGAAGAAGCTTCAGCAGTAAATTGGGGCCAGGTTGGACAAGACTTATCTAAGATATTAACAGATGCAGGAGATGCAAGGCAAGCTAAAAGAGATGCCTATGATAAAGCGACTGAAGAGTATCAAAAGGTATTAAATGACGCTCCTTCTGGCGACTTTAAAACAGCAAATGATTTTGCTTTAAATCACGCTAATGATGCCGCTAGATATAGGTTACTTCAAGATAGGTTGTTTAAAAATGGTGTAATGAATGAACGTCAATACACTAGAAGCAGGCAGAATTTGAAGGACGGAACAACACAATTATTTGGATTGGCTAAAGAATATGAAGCTGAGTATAAGGATAAGATGCAGCGGATGAAAAACAATGAAAGCCAATATGTGGAGCAATGGTTAATGGAGCAAATTGAAGGTTTGTCAAATTTAAAAAACTCAGGTTCTTACATAAATTCAGAGTCAGGAATGGTAAGTATTGGTAAACTAATAAAGGGCGCAAAACCAAATGACCCCAGTGTATTAAGCAAAGACCCTAATGATGTTCTTACCGTAAACCAATTACGAAACAGATATAAAGACCAGTATAATAAATTTGATGTTTCGGCAACCATGAATGAAGAGGTTCAAAGATTGGGTAGCTTTATAAATAGTGTTAAAGATGCTGGAGGCCCAACTTTTGCTGGTAAAATTACAAAATTTTTAGACCCTACATTAAGAGGGACAGACCTAGATGAACGTCAAACAAAAATAGTAAATAGTTTTGAGAAGATGGAAAAGGACATGATTAATAGCTATATAAAGGCAGTGCCTTTAAACTCATTATCAGTATTAACCAACACCATTATAACAAATCCAGAAACTGGAAAAAGGTTTGATTTGACATTGAAGCCGAAACCTGCAAAACCGGACCCTAATACAATATATCTCACAGATGACGGTAGTGGTACGATTAAGCCTGACCTTACAGAAGACCAACAGAAATTAGTTTTTGATGCAGTACAAGTTAATTTTAGAAATCAGCTTGACGCTGAAACTACAATCTCAACTTATAACGAGCCAAAAGAAAGCACTACTCAAACAAATGAACGAACAAAAAATACTGAGAACGAAAATGTAGTTACAAATATGGGTAAACTATATTATGGTACTGATGAGCAAGTAAAAGAAGCTGAAGATTTCTTAAGAAGTGTTAACCCTAATATTAAGTCTATTGATAGAAATGGAGAGAGTGTTATCATTGAATATAACGATGGTACAGCATCAGAAACACTGAACTTTGAAAGTACACCTGGTGATGATACCACTAGATTAGACCAAGGAGCTTGGATAACCGCTAGCGCAAACTTCTTCCTAGGTGATGATAATAAAATTACAGACATCAATAAAGTTATTTCTTCTTCAGGTATTGATTTAACACAAAACTTTAATGAAGATTCTACAGGATTTAGTGCAGGAACTACAGAGGCAGAGGAAACTACACAAGAAGCATTTGCAAGAATTTTGGATGAGGACATAGATGAAACAAGATATGAGCTTGTTACTAAAGATGCAGCTGGTAAAGTAACAGGAATTATTGATGATGCAAATGGTGAGGCAGTAAAAGCTCTTAAAGATAAAATGCCAACAGGATTCGAGATAGAAGAAGACTACCAGACTGGTAATAACAAAGATAAGTTTGTTGAAATCAAGAAAGGCAGCAAGTCCATAGGAAAAGTTGATATTAGTAAGCCAGGTTATTCTAAAAAAATAAAAGACCTTATAATAAAAAATCTGGCTGACGAACAAGGAATTATTCTGCAAAGCACTACTGTAAGTAATAGAGGCGGAAAACGAAAGATAAAAACCACACCAAAGTCTACAAGAACTAGTAGCACAAATAATACAAGAAATAATACAAGTGGAGTAGGTAGTAATTATAATCAACCATAAATGAACGAACAAGCACTTATAGATTCTTTTGAATTGTTTCAGCAGGAAGGGTACAATGGTACTATCGATGATTTTAAAATGCTTATGGCTAACAACGATAACGCATTGAATGATATGTTTGGTTTATTTGTAGACCAGGGGTATAGAAAATCTAAAGAAGACTATTCTGTTCTTATTGGTGCAAAGCCACCGAAAACAGTAAAAAAAAAAGACGCTTCGGACTCAGATTCGGAAGTTGGTTTGTTGGAGCAATTCAAGACTAAGTTCAATCTTCAAGAACAAGATGTTGATTTACGAGAGCAACCTCCAGTACAAGCGATAGACCAAACAAGAGTTGCAGAACCAAAGTTTCGTGACCCTGTTCAAGTAGTTCAAGAAAGAGAAGCTAAAGAGGCTTTTGATGCTCAGCGTAAGCTAGACATGGAAGCTTTTAAAACTCAGGAAAAGCTAGACCAAGAGGCTCAGTTAGAGCAGCAAAAAATAAACCAAACCTTACTACAGCAAAGTGAGCAGTTTCAAAATGATTTATCAATTGTTACTGCTGACCTTATTGGTCAAGTGGAAGAGTCTGTTGTCCCTACTTTAAATAAAAAGTTTCAGAAGTATGGGTTTAGTTTTGAAGAAACTGGTATTGGTGACAAAATGATTGTTACTAATTTTGATGGTTCAGCTACAGAAACAATTGACCTCGACCCTTTCACTACAGACACAGAGATATTGGAATCTCAAAAGTTAAAAAACTTTTTATCGCAACATGCTCTTGAAGAGTTTGAAACAAATGAACTTTTAGACTTTGAAGGGCAGTCAGCAAAAGCTCAAAACCTTCGTAGAGTTGGGAGAATAAATCCTGATGGCACTACATCAACTGTACTAATGACATCTTACGAAGCAGATGGTAAGCACTACGCTATACCTACTCTATTTCCTAAAAATAATGAATTTTACGGTTCATCACCTGGAGACTGGATGGAGTTAGATTTTGAGGAAGCAAAAAAAATAGCTGAAGAAAGAGGTGAGGTTTTTCAGTTTGATACCGAGGAAGAAGCACAGAGATTTGCAGAGGGTGAATGGAAAGATACTCACTCTACAGACGCTGTAGGAAAAAGTATATATAGCGAAGTAGGATTAAACTTTAAGTCTGAGCAAGCAAAATACGATAAGTATCTACAGGTAAGAGACGAGATTGATTTCATAGAATCTCAGGTTGCAGACTTTGGAGCAGATTATATTGAAGAGCTTACACCGGAGCAAAAGAAACTTTATGGTGGCTTATATGTTAATGGTATTTTAAGAGATGATACTGATGAGGTTTTGAGTGAGCTTAAAAAGATAGAAGATGATTTATACTCTGAGGTTAACACAGAAGAGATGATGGCTCTTAGAGAAAAGTATGACTTAGAATTACAAAAAAAATATTCAACTATAGCCAAGGACGCATCACGTGCAAACTATGGAGCTATGGCTTTTGAAGACGCTTTACAGGTACAATCGTTACAAACTTTTGGAGTTAGGTTAGAAGATTTAACAGACATAGAACCTAAGACAGAACAAGAAGCTCAAATATTAGACAGTTTCAAAATTCAAAAAGCATCTTTAAATGCGGAAAAGAAACACGCTGCAAATGTTTATGAGGCAGCTAAAACTTTTTATAGTGCCAAGTATGATAAAACCATCATGGATGAATTTGAAACAGGAAATGCGGCAGTATATTCTGAATTAAGAAAAGGTTTAAATGATGGGAATGCCTCTGAAATAATACTTCAGCTGTCTACAGGATTGTCCTTTGATTTTCAATCACTAGACCTAGACAACCCAGAAGATAGAAAAAAAGCTGCTCAAATGATTGTAGCTTTAAAGAGTAAAAACAGAGGTAAAAAAGACTCAAGAGCACTTTCCAGATGGAA
>JAAHTH010002300.1_pt1 | contig 14954 bp, 8 predicted proteins | sample 6116091 | NCBI WGS metagenome assembly JAAHTH01 (sample SAMN13939990, study PRJNA603662) | sponge metagenome | isolation source: marine sponge | host: Mycale hentscheli | place: New Zealand | collected 2006
GAGGTTATAATATTTCCAACATACATGTCACAAATATAAGAATAAATTGTGACAAATAAAAGAGATTATCCATCATAGACACCATTTAATCTAAACCTTTCTAAGACTTTAACAAACCTTCTTACCCTATCGTCCACACCATTATATCCACCATTAACTTTTTTAGTAACTTCCACCAATGTAGGGATATCACCTTTATTTAAATTCATATTCGATATATTGTTTTTCCAAAAAATTAGGGCAGAAACTAAAGACCTCTCAATACCTATATCATTTTTAATGTTAAATAATTCATCTAACTGCTCATTACTTTTAGTAGTAATTTCAGCAAATAGTGAACCCGCAGTTTCATCTTCTACTGATATATTAGCACCTTTTGATTCTTCTAATGTTGCATAATTGGCTTTAAAAGTAATTTGTTTAAATCCTCTTCCTCTATACTTATACCCATCTCCTTCTTCATCATTACCAAACCTACCACCATAATTTGCGTTAGCCTTTTCCTTACTTATTTTTTCTGTATAATATTGAAACCCACCAGATTCATGTAAACACTGAGCTAAGAAGATACAAACCTGACTATTAGTAACTAAACCAAACGGCTTAAACCATTTTTTCATAACGCTAGATAACCCTTTAAAGAAGTCAGTATCCCCTTCATCTCTTCTACCAGAAATTACTGCTAAGTTAACTGGTGATAATAATTCTATATTAAATGTTTCTGTTGGGTTGACAGTTGCAATGTTACCATATGCACTTATATTTCTTCTTATGTCTTTACTTAACATATTAAATGAGTTGTCCACCTCATTAAGATCTATATTCATATAAGAAGTGGCATCTTCAATTACAGGTATTGTATAACTAGATTGTCGTAACCCACTAAACTTAGTTTCCATATGGTTTGGGCTTATACTATGTTCTACAGATAATATCTGATATGCCCCTCTAAAAAATGCAACATTATCTAACTGAAACATCATTAGTGGTTGTATATTCATATTACCCAATGAAGTTACACCACATTTATAAGACCTAGTAGAGAATAAATCATATAAATCATTTCCTTGAAACACACTTTGTGTTTTACCTCTCCTATCTACTAAGTTAGCCAATTGTTTGTAATATTCCCCAGTAGGGCTATTTTCATTTTGATTAAGACTTACACTAGTAAATATTGATTGATTTTGACTACCAAACGCAACCCTAAATGCCACTAATCTATCTCCAGTATCTGCAGAATTATCTCTATTACCTTCATTGAAATCAAAATTTAATGCATCATTTGAATAATGAAAGTCGGTTTCTTTATCTGATATTTGTAATACCTTACTATTACTATTTGTGAATATACATACATATGTTGGTGACGTATCATTATTATATTCACTAACATCAGTAATTGGCTTAAACATACTTTCTACATCATCACCATTCTTAAAATTAATATAAGAAGGTAATATCTGAAATAAGAAATTACTATCCCTTAATATTTTTGATATATATAAATATAAGTTGAGACTTGTGTCTTTAGATAAACTTACCAAACTACTTAGGTTACATGCTGCTTTATCTCCAATATCATCCCACTTACTATTAATAAACTTAAAACTATCTTTTAAGTCTCCATCACCACCACTACAATCATTATATACCCGACCATCTGTTGTACCACCTAACCACTTATCAAATAAGTTTTTAAAGTTATTATACATTACAAGTTTTAAAGAGCTATTATTTGTACTCTCTGATTGTTTTTGGTAGTCTTCACTTTTCTTTTCTTCTTTTATTTCAGTTATTTTTTCATAACCTGACTTAAATTTACCTAAATAAGTCTCTAATTTGGTTTTTGGTATCTTTACCTCATCACCCACAAAAGGTGTTGTTACAATTACATCAACCTCTTCTTTAAAGAAATTTAGAATCGTTTCTACATTAGTTTCGTGGTTAGTAACACGTTCTTTTGCAATTATAGTTTGATAAAAACTAATGAAACTTGTTGCATTGTCTTCAACCCATCTATTTGCAAATCTTTTAAACTCTTTTCCGCTACTTTCAAATAAACCTGCCCATACCACATATAATAAAGGAAACTTTATAATTTTAGATTTTTTATAATATTTAGGGTTTTCATCATCCTTACCAATTTCAATATATTTTCTTACAATTGTTTCCACATCAGTAAATTGTACTAAATCTAATATCTTTTTCATAAGTTTAGATTGCCAATCATTTGATTCATCGATATATTGTTGAGTCCAATCATAAGCACCTGGAGATGATTCTTCCCACTCTTGAGCATCTATTAGACTTTGTGGTATTTTTTGTAAGTCTAGTTTGTAAGAATTTGGATCACTTTCTTTTGGTTTGGTAATGTAATCCGGAATATCTCCTTCTTTACCCCAAACTAAATATGAAATATTGTGGACACATAAATAATTATTATCTACATAAAAAACACCATCATTTATATTATATTTTTTTGGGTTATTTAATATCGCGTCTATATCAGTTTTTAACTTTTCACTAAGATTTTCACTAAGTATAGTAGATCCATTAGTATATTGAGACGCATTCTCACCAACAAGATATTTCTCACCATCCAATTTAAACTTATTATTAAGTTTTGTATTTTTTAAAATATAATCACCACCATCTTCCTCAATAAGATCATTTTTTATTGCAAATTCAATTGCCTCTACACTATTAAAATTTTCTCTTATTGCTAACTTTCTGTTATTCGCTAGTGTTATACTTTGTGATGCAGCACCACCTTCAAGCACACCATAATTATTAAACTTAGAGTTACTTACATTAGAATATCCATATAATACCATAGCCCTTTGTATTACAGTACTATATAAATTATCGGGTACTGGTTTTGATCCAGATATCTTAGCATATGGGTTACTATATTTATCTAATGGATTAATACGAATCCAATTACCTTTTGTGGTACCATCTAAATTTTTAATAACATCTTTAACCTCCTGCATTTCTGCACTTGTCTTTATATAAGAATTAATAACATTTTCAATGAATTTAATTTCTGGAAAAAATGTTTCATTTATATTAGTAATATCCCCTAACCATATTTGTTCATTTTCACCCTGATTATTCTGATATACGTCTGGAAAAGCATAAACTACTTTATCCCCATCTTTTGTTGGTGTTTTAGTGTTTAATTGGTTATATCTTTGTTTAGCATATCCCTCTGCCTCTTTAGCAACTGAATGTATTTCCTCTAATAAAACTTGAGCGTTATTTAATAATACAGTCATTGCATTTTTCATTGTTGGTTTAACCATTAACCTTTTCTCAAGCTCCGCATTTATTTCTGTTACATATGTTTCTTTTAGACTATCCCTTTTAATGTTTACCTCTATTTCTAAACTTTTTAATTCGTTTCTCATTTCAGTAAAATCATAAACAATAACTTCTGTTTCATCTTTAAAGATATTATCATTATCACCAATAAACCTTTTCAGAAAAATATCAATTGTTTTATCAAAACCATCTGGTAACTCTTTTGGGTTATAGTCACTATTATCCGATGCAATTCTAAATAAGTTACTTTTATCGTCATATAATTTATTTACTACATCACGAAAAATACCACTTGGTTGTCTTCCGTCTTCAACAATTTTTGAGGTACCTTTTATTTTATTTGAGAAATTAAACCCTTTAAGTTTGTATTTTTCGGGTAATTTTTCACTACTTACATACTTATGATACGATTGATACGCTTCATAGGCTTTAATTAAAAATACATTCTTAAATCGATTATAATCTGAATCTCTTATGATAATTAAATCCCTATATGGAATTAAATTTTTATTTTTAATAAAATAATCACTTGATATACCAGAACCATACATTACTTGATTATCTTTTTTTGCGTTAATTGTGTCACTTTCTACGGTGTTTCCATCATTTGGTATTGGATTACCTACTAATGTTAATAATGTGTTTAACATTTTACTAATAGTATTTAACGATGTTAATTCATCACTAACATCACTCGAAACCTTAATATCTGATAAATCAATTTGTAATCTAGAAATTTCATTAAGAAAACCAGCATAAGTAGGGGTAGTTGTTGATCCACCTTTTCCATCATCTATAGTTAATTTATTTAACCTCTCCCTTCCAGATTTTGTATTTGTAACACCTATGATATCTTGCACTCTAATATCTGATAAAAATGCTCCCTGATATCCAACAAAGTCAGCATCAATCTCAAAGTTACCATTTGAAGCGTTAAATGAAGAATTCCATTTTAACATATGTAAACAATATCTAACTGGTTTACCATAATACCCCTTTACGGTTAATTGAAATGTTGGGTATGGCATTTTAAAAAACATACTATACGGTGACTCCCTATTATCTTTATCTATAACATCAAATAAAGAAGCACCTCTAATATCAATAAATTTAATTTTTACTTGTGGGACAAAACTAGCGTTATATGTAATATTGATTGTATCAATCCCAAACCCTTCTAAGAGAGCATCTTTATTTCCATTTGCATCTCCGAGTCCACCTATCTCAGTATAATCAGTAGTAAGATAACTAACCTTATCACCACTACCATCATTAAGTTTTGTTGCAATAAAATTTACTTCGTTTGGGTTAGTGTCACTTTCTACACTCCCACCTTCTACACCACTCTCATTTCTTATTACACTCCTACTCTTACTATTTGCAGTTAATTTTACATATAAAAACAAATCTTCAGGGTTAACCACACCCTTACCAGGTGGGTTAGGATCAACTAATAATAATTTACCAACGTTGGTGTTATTCTGTGCCATATAATGTATTATACCTTTCTACTTCTGTTATATACTGTTGTAAACTATCTTTAAAAGGATAAGGTATACGGATAATTTCGGTATCACCAATATTATCTTCTAAACCACCATATTTAGGATTTGCCAACATTATTAACCAACCATGATATGGATTACCATAATATTCCTGACTCAATTTATCCATCCTATCTCTTTGTAATCTCCAAACAACAGTTTTGTCAGTATTTTTTGGTGTCATCTTTATAAATGGTAACATTTTATACTTACCATTAATATTAAATTTACTATACCTATTATAATATTCTTTTGCCATTTATGTAGTTTTATTTAATATTATTGCTCTACCCATAATTCATCTTCCCACTTATAGGTGTAGGTTTTGGTTTTAGGATTAATCTCTTCACCTCTACTAAAAGAAGCACTTATCTTAAAATTAATTGTGTTGTCTTTTACTAAGGTTTCTAAAGTATTTTTTAAAATATCTAATTCTTTAGTTAATTTTTTGATTACCCTTTTTCTGTTTTTATCAGCTTCTTCGTCCTCAATTTCTGTTTCTTTACCTATTATATCAATACGAACATCATTCATTTTTGATGCGTTTTTATACCTTTCTTTACCAATTACCGATAAAGGAATTGTCCAACTCTTTTCTGTCTGAAAACCATTAAATACTTCTGTATTATCAGTTATATTTGTAATAACAACTTTTATTTTATTCTCTCCAGACCCATCTACTAATTCTGCTGGTGATATTGGCTCATTTGACGATTCTGTAAAAGAAAGTATAGTAAATGATGGTTCATCATCACTATTAGTTTCATTTATTTCAATATTACCCAATAATTTAAGAGCTTCTTGTTCTACCTCTTCTGATTTTAATCTAGTTGCTTCCTGATCAATAGGTAATTCATTTTTAAGTGACTCATTTATATCTAGTCCAGCTTCTTCCCTCATTTCACCCAATGAAACACCATCAACAATTTCTCCTTTACCATCATTTAATTCGATACTATCAGATCTAGGATCATACATTTCAGTATTTGCGTAGAAATTATAAGACATAGCGTTTTGTAATCTATTTATTGGACCTTGTAATGATTGACCTCCAATTATTTCAATTGTCATACTAACCTCTGCAACCATCGGTTGTACGCCTACACCCTCTGGATTTAAGTCCCACTGAATATTACTACCATTAGCATATCCTATAGATAATGATTTTGCAATTATTTTAGTGTGTATGAAATCACCAATTCTTAAAATTAAAACTGGTGGTCTACCAAAAGAAAGATTATCTGCTTTACGATTTTTTGAATCAATATATACACTATCACCTTGTCTCATACATTGTTGTAGGAAAGTTAATCTAGTGTTTAATCCCTCTGGTGTTGTTGAATGAAATCCTGGTTGGAAATATTTTATCTTACTACTAATACTATCAAAATAATTAGGGTAATCTTCAGTAATCATATCAAAATATGTTGATTCATTTATAAATAAATTCCCTAATAGTTTTAAGTCATCATCCAAAAACCCATCTAATCCTGTTTTTTGTTTTTCCCCTTCTTCAGAGGTTTGAGTATAGTCAATGTAAACATCTACTCTTCTATCAACAATGGCACTTTCATCATCTTTTGGTGTATTTTCATCAGAGACTGATTGTGTTTCACCTACCCCTCTAACTTCAAATTCAAAATTATTATTACCATTTAATCCTTTAAGAAAGTCTTCTACACTTTTTGCTCTTTCATTAGATAATTTTAAATTATAATCAAAAGATGCAGACGCAGATGTGTGTCCAATAATTATAACCCTATATTTTCCATCTGTTCTAGAAAGGTATTTACCAATCTCACTATTTTTTCCGCCTGTTTCAGTTTCTAAAAATATTTTGTTTCTTTCTTTTTCATATGTATTGTCTGGCAATGCTCCTACATTATTAGCAAAATATACTTGAAATTCTTTACCTTCTTTGGTTTGACTTACTGATTGTCTTTTTATACTATTTAATTTCTTTTCTAATTCTTTTTTGGTACCAGTATTTAACCTAGTATTATCTTGAATAATATCTAAAAATTCTTCCGGTGTAGTAATACCAGCAAAAAACTTTTCAAGTTCTTTATCCTGTCTACCCCTATACTCATTAATAATTCTAGGGTGATCAACTACAATCTTAAATTTTAATGTTCCTGTTCTTTGGGTGTTGTTGTAAGTAAATAAAGGTTCACCCCTTCCTAAGAATGTAACATCATTCCATTGTGTTGATATATTTTCATCAAAAGATAAGTCATAAGGTGCAAACCACATAATCCTACCCTTTCTACCATTTACTAAATCACCTGGTCCAATTTCTTGCATTGGTAAATCTGCTAAATCATCTGACCAAGCTAAGTTTTCCAATGATAACATATATTTTTTATAGGTTGTAAATGATTCTTCTAAGTAAGGGTAAGTCTTAACTATACCATTACTTTGTAAAACACTTAAAGATGCCTTACCACTATCAACAGAAAATCCGGGTTTTGTTTTGTCTTTATTAAACAACCCACTTTTTCTAATTGCATTTTGATAGGAGTATCCTTTTTTAAGTCTATCACTTTCTGTACCTTCTGTGGATTTTAACCACACCCTAGCATACTCACCACTATTATTTTTAATTGCATTACCTCTACTTACATCTACTACCTGTCCATCTCTCTTTTCATTAAAAAACTTTTTTGTTTGATCAATAAAAACATCTGATTTTGAGAATAAATCTACAATATTACTAGTTTTAGATAAAAGTGTTTGATCCGGAAACTTTGTATCACCAGAAGTCACCCATAAGTAATTACTATCTATAGTTGTGGATAATTCATTCCCTTCATCGGTATTATTAAAATCTTCAGAAGTAAGTCTTCTAGTAATTGTTGAGGTAATTCTATTTGTAGAATTTTCATTACCAATATAATATCTACCATTTGTTCCTCTATCACCTAATAACCCAAATAATCTAGGACTTTCATAAGTCGGAGTATATTGATTTAAGTTTAAGTGGGTAAATAAAGAATTTTTTTGACCACCACCAGTACTTTTTAATAATTCTTCTGTTCTACCTTCTGTAGATAACCCTAATTGACTACCAACTCCTAATTTTTCTAATAGGTTATTAACTTTATTTTTAAGTTTTCCTGAATTAGCTCTGGCTTGATTATATTCTTGCCACCCTATCGCTCCGTTTGGTATTGTGCTTATAGGTAATTCTACGCCAGTTAGTTTTCCAATTAAACTAACCCCTTTACCTATTATTGTTTGAGGAACTGTTATGTCATAATTTCTTTGTATAAACTCATTACCCATTAATAAACTTGTAACATTAGTGTTGATTCTACCTGTTGTCTCATTAATTGTTGCTTGAGACACCCTTTCATTTAATAAAAACTCTAATCTTTCTGAAGCTATGTCACCCAAATTACTATCAAAATTAGTCCCTCTGGGAGCATCAATTACATTAAATGGATTCTGTATACCTATTTGGTTAGTAAATCCAACAAGACCAAAGTTTTGAGTGCTATAGTCTCCGTTAGTCCTCCCTTCAGTTTCTATATTTGGTGTAACTACATTATACTCATCTCTATCATCACCAATAATATATTTGTTATAGTTTAATAACTTATCTCTATTATCAGTTTCATTCTCTTCTAATGATTCTTTATCTAAAGGAATGCTTTCATTAATGTTGGGTAAACCAAAAATAACTTTTCCCATTTGTTCTTGAAAAGCTTCTAACCCACCTTCGATAACTGTGTTTGTTACTGGTGGTGGTAAGTTTCTACCTAATAAACTATTTCTAATTTCTTCAGTTGTTTTCCAAACACCATCTACATAAATATTTTTATTTAATATTCCTCTAGGCATAAAAATTTCTTTTTATTATAAATATCATGTAAGAAATTTCCCGGGATAAATTATAATATATCAAGAATAATATATTATATACTAGTTATATATTTTTAACTAGTCTTGTTTTTCTTGTTATAATTGCTTGTTTTTCTTGTTATTATATATACAAGTCATGTCAAACATTTTTGAAAAGTAAAGGGTATTAATAAAATAAAATTATTACTTACCCCCCCAAAAGAGTTGATTGAAATTCTTTACCAGTGTTGGAACCAGTTACAGAAGCGTTAATCCCATTCTTCATTTGTTCTTGAATCATTGCTAAAATAGATTTTTTATCTTCATCGTTAAGACTTACTTGAGAAGAACTACCATCTAATGTAATTTTAATATCATCAAAACCTATATTACCATCTACATTAACATTATTATTATTAGTTGCTTCAAAAGCTGTTTGTAAATTTTCGGTATTGGTTGATATCTTATTTATTGTATTGTTTTCATCTATTACTGAACTAATACTATTAAGACTTCCTTCTATTGAATCACTAGCATTTGAACCACCCGCTGTATTTCCAATGAAATTTGAAATACCATCTAAGAGAGATCCAAAACCACTTTCTGCTGCATCGGTTCCATATCTAACCCCAGAACCTATAACTTTTTCTGCTGCTGTAACCATAGGTTGTGTTGCATCTCTTTGTAGATTTCCCGCATCAATACCCATTTGACCAAATGTTTGAACTGCTTTTTTAACTTGTTCTCCAGTTAATTCATATTGAGCAACTGCGATAGCAGCAGTGGTTCTTAAAGCTGTAGTATTTGCTTCAAGTGTTTCTGTATTAGTCATTGTTGCCTTAGCCTGAGTTTTTAATATATTCTCATCACTAAAAGCTTTAAGTTTTTCAGATTGATCTTTAGTAAGTTCACCAATCGGTATTTCCTCCCCACCAACGTCAACAGTCCATTTACCATCTTTTTTCTGTGCCATTGCCGCCAATGTTTCTCTCATACCTTCATCTGTGATTTCAGCATTGATACCCATTTTAACATCTTTAATCTTACTAGACTGAAATGCTAGATCAATCATCTTATCCGAATTAACACCTAATTGTTTAGCTGTAAACTCTAATTGTTGTCTAGCTTCTGCGGGTATTTCATACTGACCAGTTACTTCATTAAAATCAATCATATTTTCAGTCATTGTCTGAAGTTTCTTAGCCAATTCTTCTGGTTTGTTTCTAGCTAAATACATTGTCTCAAAAGGATCACCAAAAGCTTGCGCGATATCACCACCCATTAATTGTAGTTGTGCTGCTGCTTCAATAGCTGCTTCAGGCTCATAAAACTTTTCTGCCATACCTAACATATCAGATACGTCCATTCTCATCCTAACTGCAAGTTGTGCCATCTCAGTCATACCTTTAACACCACCTCTGAAAGACATTCTTTGCATAGAATCCATATTATTGGATAAAACCTTTAATACTTTAGTTGAGTTTATACCTAATTTATTGGAGCTATTAGTTAATTCATTTAATAATTTATGAGATCTGTCAATAGATACTCCCATTAAAGTAAATCTTTCATATAATCCAGCAACTTGAGTTGCTGCCATACCGGTTGCCTTTCTAAACTCCATCATACTTTTTAAGTCTTCAGAGCCTAAAACATTCTGTCTTCCAGATGATTCAGAAAATTCTTTATAGGTTTCTGCTAATTCGGATGCGGTACCACCTAATGCTTGAATGTCAGGTAGAGCGTCTTTGAAGTTATCTCTAACTACCATTGCTCTATTACCGGTTACCCCTAATTCTTTATTAACCCTAAAATATTGTTCTGCAATACCTTCACCAATCTCATATTGTAATTTTGTACTCATTACAACTGCAGCAATACTGTCTTTAGCATCCATAAGTTGATTGCCTATTTTGTTGGTTAACGATCCAGCATCAGAAATTAATTTTTTACTTTGTTTTAGTTGTAAGGTTTGTATTTCAATTACTTTCTCTAATTCCTCTCTTCTCTCCTTACTTATTGTGGTTGAGTCTAATTCCTTTTTGTATTTTTCGATGGAATCTGTGGCTTCTCTAATTGCTTTGGCAGCAGCTTTAATTGAACCCTCACCAATATCAATTTTAGTGTTGTTTAGGGTGTCAATTGATGATTGTAAGTCTAATATATTTTTTTTTAGACTACCATCATTTATTCCATCTAAATTTAATCCTTTATCATCTGCCATCTAAATACTATTTGAAGTCTGTTATTGTCATCACTATACTATCTAAATCTTCTATTTCATTATTTAAAAAACTTTTTTGACTTAATGAAACATCTAAATTTTTATTTAATATATTTTTATCGATTTTATAAGGGAATTTAATACTTAAAGCAACATTTTCTAAACCACTACTTTTAAATAAATTATTATCTTTACCACTTAACACAATAATATCACGATTATCTTTAGTAAAATGATTATCAACCTTAAATGCTTTTGACGCACCTGATTTTATTTTTTTACCATCGAAGTCTCCAGTAAACTCAATAGGATCTCCAAAATTTAAAAAGATAGTTTTAATATTTGTTTCTTTAGTTTCTTTAGTTTTGGTATCACTATTATCTGTGGTAATCATATCTAAAGCCTTTTGCATCGAGTTACTTGCATCTACAGCATGCGTATTGTCACCACCATCAAACTCTTCTGAGGATGTGTCAGATTCTTCTTCCTCAGAAATTAACTTATCTAGCCTATTATTAAATTCTTTTAATATTTTTTCTTGTTTGTTTATACTATCATTAATATCCATAATACTTTTTTTCCTTACATATAAATATGTTAAGAACCAGTATCTTTAGGGTTAAGTGACTCTTGTAATGTTTTCAGCATAAACCTTCTGATATATACAGGCATGATCATTAAATCTCCGTAAGCGTAATTACCCAATTTAACTAAGTAATTTACTTCTTTTAACATGTTTGGTAAGTAATTAGAGTTCAGGCCAGAAAAAATCTCTTGTGAATCTAAGAAATGTGTCAACCGACTCACCCCCAGGAATCGAAGCTTTTACACTTAAATTCATTCCAGGTTCATTCTCAGAAATAAACTTTCTTAAATGTCTAGCATCTAATATTGGTAATCTTTTTAAGATATTAGATATTTTTAATGGATCTCTTTCTCCCTCAATTTCTGTGACTTGTTGTTCCAACTTAATCATCACTCTTTCAGAAACTTCACTACCATATCTTTTTTGTCTATCTTCATCTATAGTATCAATACTTTCTTCATCTTTACCTGTTGTAAACTTAAATTTAACTAAAAGACCCTTATTAGGTAATCTAAACTCAAACTCACCATTTTCATCAGGAGTAAGTGTTAATTTCTTTTGTTTTAAGTCATTTAAATTTATCTCAGCATCAACAAAATCTGTGCTCTTACTATCAAAAACTTGTTGGTTATACATTTCACCATAACCTGTGGCTCTTAACCATATTAAAATAGCTAATCTATCTCCTTCTAATAAATCTTCTGTTGGAAATCCTAAATCTTTTACCTTCCTATCTAATAAAACAGTTAAAAACTTACCATTTTGCGATAAGTTAGGAGATGTGAGTATAGTCTCATCCATTGCAGTTAAATACTCCACTTTAACAGATGATTTTTTGTTAGGGTATAATAACCCTTGTGAAGGTAATTCTAAGACATCATAAGGTACCCTTAATTCATCAGGCATACTATTAGGTGTCATTGTATTTGTAGATTCCATATGTAAAACTTTTTTATTATTGTTATAATAATAAATATCTATAAGTAAATTTTTATTTACTTAAACTTAATATAATAAATTACTTAACCTGCTAATCCTGCTGTTTTTATTTTTTGATCGATTTTATTTAATCTATCTTTTGAAGTTAATTGCATATCAGTGGGTAATTCTTTAATATAGTCTGAAGAATCTTTAATCGCAGTGAAGGAATCTACAATAACATCATAAGGGACAACTCTTTTAGTCAACTTATTCCAAAATGCATCATTTGATTCTAACTTTTTTAAATATTTAAGTATCTTTTCTTCTTTTGATAAGATATCTACTACAATATCTTCACCTAATGCTCTTCCTATATTAAAACGTATACCAGTAAAGAATGAAGCTACCTCACTCAAACCTGGGTCTGGTAAGAATTCTAAAAATCTTTGTAGTAAATCAATTAAGTCAGTAACTATTTTTTCTTGTAACTCTCTAACTTCATCTTCAGTTGGTGAATCATTTTCTATTGAGTTATTTAAATCTTCAGTTCCTTCTGCAATTTGTATAAAATTTCTTATCATTGATGGGAATGCAACTAACCAATCTCCAAAAATTGGAATTGTACCAGCAGCGGCTGTAGCACTATCTGCAGCTACGTCACCCATAGCCTGAAAAATATCTTTGATATCTTCTGTAAATATTCTGTTATACTGACTTTCTGTTATTATTATCTTTTTCATATTACTATATTGAATTAACTACAATTTCCTTAAATTGATCTGGTGTAACTTCCGTACCATCTTTTAAAGTCATATTACTTAATGTATTAGTACCTACACTTTGAATGTCAGCTATTAAATCTGAACCTTCATCTTCTTGATATAATTCCTTAATCTTAGCAATTGCTGGAACTAATTTTCCAGATACTGGATCTTTATATTTTTTATCCTTAAAGTAGTTTAATGTTGCACCTACATAAGCTAAGTCCTCATTATCTACCCAACCATCTAAGGCATCTACTAAACCTTTAACACCCTTTCTTCTATCAACAAAAACATTGTCAGGTAACGCTGCGGCAATTGCTAAACCAGCTGCCCCACCAAGTACTGCAGTAAAGTTAGAGTGAGTTAAATTACCCCACCAAGAATCATCACCAGTTAATACACCAACACTATTTATAATATTACTTTCTACTGCTTTTGATGAAGATGAAGATGTTTTATCTTTTTTACCGATTACAATTTTACCATCCTTACATGTGTAGTTTCTCATTTCTCCTTTTGTATCCTTACATCTTCCATTATTAAAGTAACTAATTCTACCTATTTCATTATCTATAACGAAGAAAGTTGTACCGTCATCTTTTTTATTTTCTATCTTATCAGGGTTGTTATAAACACAAGGGTATTCTTTCCATTCTTCTGGTATACTTTTAGCATTAGCAACAGGATCTTCAGAATTACCATCATTACCAGTTGTAGGTATTGTAGTCCCTATCTGCCCAATTGCGTCATCAAATTTCTTACTTAAAGAATCACTAAAAACTTTACCAGCACCATTATCACCTTCATTCCATTTCCAGTTTTCTTTAATTATATTTTTTTTATCGAATGTATAAACAGATTCGAATAAAGAGTTTTTATTCATATAAGATTCTCTAACATATGTTGCAATAGTTTTACCACTAGAATTTACTTTCTTAGCAGTTAATTTTCCATCGTTATTTTTACCTGTTAGAATATATCTTGATTTACCATCTGCACCACCTAAATCTGTTAATGGTTTAGTGAAATCACCTTTTGATACTCCTGAAGAAGTTTTCCCAGTAGACTTACTAGTAGTTGCTTTTGTAGTAGTTGGTGCTGGTGTTGTTTCACCGGAATCAACTGCCTTTGTAGCATTTGCAGATGCACGTTTTTCAACTGCTGTATTACTAGCGTCATCAGCTTTTGATTGAGCTTTAGTTGCTCTATCTTGTTTTTTATCTGCCTTTTTTTGTTTTCTTTCTGCCTTTTTTTCGGCTCTATTGGCTTTAATATTCTTTACACCTTGTTTAATTTTTTTACCTAACTGTTCAGTTACTTCATCAGATTCTTCTTCAGTTACTTCTTCAGTAGTCTCTTTTATTAAATTTCCGTGTAATCTTTCCTCTGTGAAAAGTTGTTTAATCCTATCTATTTGTTCGTTAATATCTTTCATATTAAATAATGTTTGTTTATAAATATCATTAGATATAAAAAAAGCCCTTAATATTAAGGGCTTTTAATTATATATTATAACTACTATTCTTTAGAATACGTTAATTGCTCTATCGAATCTTAAAGTTGCTGTAATTTCAGCTAGTGCAGATGAATTATAATCTAAAGCACCAAAATCAGCATCATTAAGTTGTGTACCTTCTAATAACCATTTCTGTACAACAACACCTGTTGGGTCTAACATTTCTAATTCTACATCTTTCTTATAACCTGCAGCATAACCTTGTCTACCTGTTACTGATTCAGAATGT
>JAAHTH010002302.1_pt1 | contig 14947 bp, 20 predicted proteins | sample 6116091 | NCBI WGS metagenome assembly JAAHTH01 (sample SAMN13939990, study PRJNA603662) | sponge metagenome | isolation source: marine sponge | host: Mycale hentscheli | place: New Zealand | collected 2006
TAACACATTTGCATCAACAGCAAATCCAGGCTCTCCACTAGCGAGAGTAGGATTGGCACTATTAAATTGGCTTAATGTACCTTTTCTAAATTGTATTAAATTATTCCTAGACATTTAGTGGTTGTCCTTATGGAGATCCACCATCTATTTTCGAACTTCTAATATAAAAATTAGTTAATATATAACTATTAATCCCAGCATTACCTGGCCCGACTGAAGCACCTGAAATAAATGGCGAATTTATGTACGAACTGTATAGTTTGTTCTGTAAAGGATTATAGTAGAGATTAAGACCTGACTCTGCAACTAAAGAGCTACCAGAACCTGGTGGATTAACCAATACAATATTATAATTAGTGTCTGCATTAGTATGAGGTACATCTATGGTAGTAGCTACTGTAGCTCTACCAGATAAATTACCACTAAAGGTTGGAGCAACTAGAATATTGCCACTAGAATCATAATATAAAGACGTATCTGAAATTACAGGATTGCATCCTGTTACATTCACATTAGTTAAAAGTAAAGAATTTTGCGTACCAGTATGGTTTACATCAGCAACAAAAACATTTGTAGCACAATCTGCTGTTCCAACTAATGTTCCAGATATTGTTGTAGCACTAATACTATTAGCAAAAAGTTGTGGGGAATACAAACCAAATTCAGCTTCCCATCTACTCCTATGTTCTTGCCATAAGAAATTAGCAAAGCCTGTAGGAATAACTCCAGACCTAACAACCCTAATACCACCACTAGGAACAACATCAACAATATTTAAGGTAATTAAGTTATCGCCAATATTTACATTAGTACTATTAAATATAGAACTAGATCCTTGAATATTTAAATCACCTACTACCCCTAGATTGCCCCCTATTAAAACATTTTCATCACCATCATGCGTAACCACACCAGTTGTATTAATAGATAGAGCATCACTAACCGAATTATATGATAGCTGGATATTATTTCCTGCAACTAAATCTGTCTCAAACTGATTTGCCACCAAGCCTGTAACAGTAGGCGTAAAGTCACTAATATCAGCAGCAACTAAACCAGAAACGTTAAATGTAATTGTGTTCGTACCAGAGACACCTATAAGATTAATTCTGTTACCACCCACAAGATTTAAGGTGGCTTCTCCACTAGCCATTAGGGTTTCTGAACCACTAACGCTAACAAACCTAAACACATCATTAACACTACCGGTACCCCCACCCGTCAATCCTGTTTGTGGGATTACACAAGAATCAGAATTCCACAGACCACTAAAATTAACTTCATCTTTACCTACAACAAGTCTACACTGATCTGTAATAAAACCCAACTCACCATTAGCCAAAGTGGGGTTTGTAGACAGCCATTGAGCTAGCGTCCCTCTTCTTACTTGTATTAATGTATCTCTTGGCATTGTTATCTCCCTTTATGGTGTGCCGCAGTCAAATTCTCTGCCGTGTTCTATAAAATCTTCTAAACCATCAACTCTACTATGATGAATATTTCCAATAAATTCACTCGTTGACCCTGTTTGTACAGTGAGGTCGAATGTTTGATAAATCTCAACGTCTATAAAATTAGTAGTAGAACTAGTGTTCGTAGCCTCTATGTCTATAATGTTTTTACTATAATTAACATCTTCAGTATCAGAATAATTATTGTTTATTATATCCAAAGTCTTACTGTCTGTTACACTATCTTCCAGTACTGTCTCTATCGTATCTGAAAACGATGTTTCTATACCTATAAAATTAGATACTACAGGTTCTACTTCTATAGTGAAACTCATGATGTACAAGCCAAAAGGTCATCTGATTTACTATATCTTTTATCTATATTAATATTCCCGTATAGTATTCGGAAAGTTTCGCTGCCACCACCTGAATATAATTCACTACTTTTATCTTGTAATTCAAAATCATATTTAGCACTACTAAAAGTATATCCATTAGTGGTCGAAGCTGGTAGTAAAAATGTTATTTTACCATCTGTTGTAGGAGTCTCAATAAATAACTTATATGTGGAAAAATCAGAAGTTTCTGTTGTAAAAGTCTGCGTAATATTAGTATTCGTTTTCCATACAATCCTAGCACAATAATTAGCTAAATCTATAGGACTATTATTAGAATCCTTATAGATGATAGACAATCTGAATGAAGAACCTTGCTCTATTTTGAAGTCATATTGACTAGCTGCCATGGCTTACCTCTCAAAATTATGGGTATACTTAAAGATACACCTTATATATAAATATATAAAAAAAGGGCTGGTTTTTACGCCAGCCCCAGTTTCAACCAAATAATGATTAAGGCTTACAGAGATCCAAGGATAACTCTGCGATTATCTAAGCAAGCAAATCCTTGCTCAGCCCATCCATAGAATCCAGCTCTCTTCTGACGATGAAGTGTATCGTCTTCATAGATCTGAACGCCTTCACGAACTGGCATGATGAAGCTGTCTCTCTTGCGAAGGTCAAGACCTACAACAAGTTCACTGTCTCCACTAAGTGTACCGCTAAGTACATTTTCGAAGAACAGCTGATATTCTTGGCCTTCACCAAGTTCGTCTAGATCATGGAGATTCACACCGAAGACACGGTTTACGGCTCCACCACCATCATCAGCGACATAGATTTCACGACGAGTAACTTCGTCGACCTGATCAATACCCCAGTTGCGAAGATCTTCCATAGCTTCAGGAGAAACATAAAGGTCTGTAAGTTGACCTCTGTTATTACTTGAGCTATTACCACCACCGTTACGACGCATAACAGTCTTCATAAGGCTCACAAGACGCTTTGTGAATTGACCAGCAGCAGCATCACTGTCAAAGACAACAATGTTACGGTCAACACCAGCAGCGAGAAGTGTGTGCCAGCCATCATCATTCATCTTCTTGACGAATGAAGCTTCCATAACTTCCATAGCACGACCAACAACATCCCAACGAGCATCACGAGCATACTTTAAAAGATAGTCAATGCTGGAGCCGATGTCATAAGTTGGAACCATGACATAGTCGCCTTCAACATGACGCTCTGGAATATATCCGTGATTAGGAATGGTGTAAGCAACGAAATCTTTTTCGGTGCCTGGAGCAAGAAAGTCAAGTGGAAATTCTGGACTAGCACCAGGAGCTAATTGAATTGGCTCAAAAATGCCATCAAGAACATTGCCACTAAGGACACCTTGACGAAGAGGCTGCTCAAGAGCTTTTGCAAATTCTGCATTAGCAGCAAGAGAAGTCTCTTTTTGCTGTGAACCAGATCTGACCAAAAGATCGGTCAACTCTGGAGTTGGTTGAAAAGTTTTATTACTCATATCTGACATAGTTGTTTCTCCCTTTTTTAAACTCAAGTGATGTTGATGGATACTTTGGCATAAGATTCGGCGTCTTTGGCACTTAGCCATTGACCAACCTTAGGTGCTCCTGCAGCTTGAGCTGCACTTAGCTCACCATTAGCTGCGAGATAAGCATCTGCGCCTGCTACTGGTGCGTCTGCTACACCTGTTGCGATAGTGTTGGTAGTTACCTGACCAACTCTAAGGATAGCAACCTTACTGCCAACCTGTACTTCATCCTGATGATAATTAATATGCTGTCGAGTAAGGTCATTATTGACAACATCATTAAGCAAAAGGCCAACTGGCTTTGCACCACTAGGACTAGCAACGTAGTTTACAACTGCGTTACCATCATCCATAGCCACGCCTGAGCCACCTGTGACAACTGATACTAATCCACCTCTATTGATTGCAGAATTGCAGAAAAAAGAGATGTCTGTTTGAGTTTCGATACGATCTGGTTTAAGAGCCATGTTTTATTCTCCCTTAAAAATTACTTGGTTTGAAGTCTAGACTTAACAAAATCAACTAAAGCTGCACGAGTAGTTTCAACTGCGGAAACTTCCTCTTCACCCGCTACAGAAAGACTTACTTCTTCGTCAGTCTCAACTGTTTCAAGATCAGATGCTTCTGCAATCACCTCGTCTGCCTCTTCTTCTGCTGCCTCAGTCTCTTCTGTTTCTTCAGCAACAATTTCTTCAGAAGCCTTTGGCTTCTTCTTGGTGGCATCCTCTTTATCTTCTTCTTTGTCTTTCTTCTTATCCAAAGCCTCTTTAAGAGCTGGTGGCATCTTTGCCTCAGCTGTTTTAGCTGCTTCAGTGATAACAAGAGCGACAGAATCAAAAGATTCGTCATCAAGATTCTCAAATTTAGCTACTGCAGCTTCTGCTGCCTCATCATCTAAACCGGCCTCTACAAGAGATGCCCGTCTTTTTAATGCTTTTTCTTTCTTGGCCATTTCTTCTTCTTTTTCTTTATAACCAGCAAGAACTTCATTAGCTGAATCAAGCTGCTCTTTCAAAGAAATTTTTTCTTCCTCAAGGGCCTTTACAAGTTCATTTTTCTCTGCAATTGAAGCTTCAAGTGCAGTAAACTTTTCAGTTTGTTCGGTCAAAGCCTCTGTAGATTCTTCTGCCTTGGTTTCCAACTCAGAAACCTTGGCTTCAAGATCTGAAGCTTTACTGTATGTTGATGCGAATGCTTCAGACGTTAGAAGCGATTCTAATTTCTTATTCATCTTTTCGACGGTCTCTTCTAGATTCATAGTTTTTTTCTCCGGCTTAGAAAACGGCTTATTGTCTATTACACCCTTTTTTTCAAAATCAGTGTTTTTATCTTCTAAAAATTTATTCAACATAGTGCGACTAAAAATTATACTATCATTATTAGCAGGCTTGTCAACAAAGCCTTTGCCACTAAACGTAATATCTCTTAATACTCTACCAACTGAATAACCCTCATGCTGGCCAGTGCCACCATAAGCTCTTAGATGTTTTGTTAAATAGGCAGTATCTTCTTTTCTGGCTAAAACTTTAAATTCCCCAGTGGTCTCATTTTTTAGACCATAATCAAAATTCTTAAAATAGCATTCCATACTAACGTACTTGCTGCCTTCTTCAATTTCATTGATTAAATTTTCTGCCCTAGACTTAAGCTCAGGATCACTATAAGCCCTATATATTACAGAACCTGTTAAAATATGATATTTTTCAGGTAAATCGCTTTCTGGTGTTTCTACAGGAATAACCTGGCCATTATCATCTATAGGATAATTAGATGTAATATGTCCCACTACTACACTTTCATCATGCTCTAAATTTGTTGGCTTATCCTCAGGAGTACTCTTAGCCTTCCAGACCTCACCTTTGTCGAAAACGTCATCATTTTTATTCCAAGTACTGCTAACTAAAATAGACTGAACATAATATAAATCTTTATCCTCAATAGCTGCAACACTCTTAATATTATTAAAAGCAAAAGCTTTGGTATCTTCACAAGGTTCAGCGACAGAAGCATAGGTAATGCACGCTTGACTAGCCACTAATGCATCTATACCATCAGCTATCTCTTGTTTATATATTTTCATAATTTTACCTTATGTTTTGTGTAAAATTGTATACACCATGGAATAAAAAGATGCTTTAGCTTGCTTTTGATCATCTAAAGACATTGTGTGCGGAAGGTCTTGCTGAACAGATTTTTGCCAATCTATATAGTGTCCCATGAGTTCTAAATTTGCCTGAGTGTTAATAGTGTTAAATACCAATTCAACAGCATCTCTATCTATAATAGAATATGGCTTAATATTAAATAACACCTTAGCTTTAACCTCTTCTAACTCACTAGCTTCAAGATGAGATAAACTTCTAAGATTTTTCTTTCCATAAAAATCAAGCATAATAGGATTGACAATCTCAGATATAGACTCTTGAGCATTTATAGCCCAAATAGATAAACTAGCTCCTGTTTGAGGAGCGAATTCTTTTTCTTTTCTTTTCTCTGTATCCTTTGAATTCATAGGTCTTCCTTCTCCTGGCTGACCAGGGGCTTTCTCTGTAACAACAGGTTTCTTAGGCTTCTCAAATTTATCTTTAAGTTCAAGTAAACTTTGTTCCTCAGATTTCTTAGTGTTTAATTCTACTCCTACTTCACTAGGTGTCAGCATACCTAATTGTACTCCTAATTTCTTAACAGCATTTTCAAAATTAGCATCATGATAAGGGCTAACTTTAGGAGGACTAGCTTTTCTCTTATGTTCTTTATGCTCTTGATTTACTCTCAACTTTTCCATATCTGGATCAAGACCAAACCTAGATCTAACCATCTCATCACTAACAATATTTCTATCCGCCAGCTGTATTAATAAAGACTTCTCAGCCTCTTCATTGCTGAGGTCCATCCTATCAAACTCTATTCTGGCAGGATATTTGAAACCCATGGCTTTCTGGACAAGTTCTATTTCTTGCTGCCAAAACCTAATTAGAACATCTCTACCGTATTGTAGTCTTTGAGTCAAAGTCTTTAAGCTAATAAAATTATTTGTCGTTCCAGCTGCCCCATAGGTTCCTGTTAATGTAGGAGGGATACCCAATCCAGCATATACAGCATTAAGATGAGGAGTATATTTACCCTCTCCTAAAAATTGATGTACGTTAGTTTTACTTTCTATCAACTCAATATCAGGACCCCAAACAAGATCCATTGTTCCTCCTCCAACATTATTACCTAAGATTTGTGCCAGCTTAGACGTAGCAGCTTTGGTCGGAGCAATCTTATGTTCTAGATTACCTAACTTAAAAATTCTAATATTAGAAATAGCACCATCTAATGCAGACATATCGGCCAGCTTTAATTTTTCAATAACTGTAATGTCATCCATAATTGCATATATCATAGGATAAGCCCAAGTCTGCCAATCGTCTTTTTTGTAGTGATATACAGACGTTCTATTGGCATCTAACGGATATTTCATCTTGGACTTAGCAGCTTCAACAATCTGATCTGGCAACTGTGCCACAACTTGTTTCTCTGCATCATTCTTAGGAGCATTAATCAGCTTACGCAAATTTGCTGGTAAAATAAGTTCATAACGCTTATCTTGCACAAAAGATGACAAAGGCCCAGCAGCCACATCAACATATAAGGGATTCAAAAAAGTATACTTCCAAGGAATGACTCTCTTTTCAACTTTTTCTTCTGGGCCAATGTCAAAATCAGCTTTAGCTAAGGCTTTGAACATTTTTTCGGTGGCTTTGGTCGTAAGCTTTCCTGTTTGTCTATCTACAACAACATTACCTGTTTTATAAAGATTGTTGACAAATCTTTCGCTACGATCTTTTCCGTTACATTTCTCAAACCATCTCTTGTAGAATCTTTCTACTCTTTTGTTCCTGTGTACAATTCTAATCCCTTGAGTAGCAAAATCTCCCATTAAGTCTACAACATTTTTTACTAACCCTACACGCTGATAAATATCATCAGCTCTATACATTACATTTTTGACTTTTTTAGGCACTGCTTCGTCTGGCCTGAAATAGTCATAATCGCCACGAGTTAATCCTGGTCTTCCTGATGTGTTTGTATCTAAATTAGAAAAATCAGTACGATATCTAGAATGAGCAGTAGCTTTATTACTATATCCGTCTATCAGAGTATATTCGTCTAATGCTCCAGCAGAAGCTTTCATAGCTTCATTTTTACTAGCTTCATCATCTCCATAGAAGACATATGCTTCTTCAGGAGGTGTGGGACTTACGTTTTGAATAGCGTCACTTTTTGGATATTTTTTTGGCATGTTATATTATAATTCTATTGTAATGGGATTACAAGTTTCATACACCTAATCTCTGTAAATACCTGTATAAATATCGTCGTTAGCTGGACCAGTAAACCATTCTGGGCCTTTATACATATCTCCACCATCTTTACCTCTATGGTTTCTAGCATTTCCACCGATAACATCATAGGTAGGAGGTTTAAGGACATTTGTCATTTGTCTTGCCAGCATATTCGCAATTACTAAAGAACTATATCTATCTTTTCGTAATCTACCTTTTTTACCCCCATGCAATTTTACTTCTGGAGTATCCCATCTATCTCTAGCTCCAGCACTAGTACTGGTCTGCGTCATGACAATCGTTGTTAATTCGTCTTTAAGTTGTTCTATCTCTAAAATACATTCACTAAGATTATCGTATATGGGATTGAGGTCACCCTCTAATATGTCCTGACTTTCTCTTTCCATAGCTAGACCCAAAGAGAAATTGTCAAACCTTGGAAATAATAATCTTTTGTCTTCCATATCTTTCCGTAAGCCATGATTAGCCTGCGCTGTCCAATTGGCATTAGCAAACTGTACCATTTCTAAAATATGTAATCCTTGTTGAACATCTGTCTCCTTACTTTTACCATCATAATCTATAAGTGGCCATATTAAGTGTTCTCCAGACTGTAGCCGTACAGGATCATGCAAAGCCTCCTCTATAGCAATACCTCCACCCTGAGCATCTATACCTATTCTTTCTGCTGGAAACACTTTCATTAAGTCTCTTATTTTTCTTGCGCAGAACCCATAAAAATCATGCTCAGATACTAGACCTGTCTTTTGTCTGTCTTTAAAGTTAGTTCTATTTGTAGTCCATACATATACAACTCTATTGTGATTTGGCCTTATTTCAATAACAACAATACAAAAATTATCTTTTTCACTAGCAGGGTCAATACCGTAAACATATTTTGCTCCAGGATTTCCTTTAGTCACAGGATCAAATATAATAACGTTTTCGTCTTGATCTAGGATAGACTTTTTATCATCAACCACACAGCTTTCTACTAGACTTCTCTTAAAGAATCCTTCGCTATCTTCTACAAATACTGCGGCATATTCCATTTGATATGTGCCATTGTGGATAGTAGCTTTTGCTCTACTGATTTGTTTATCATCCATAAAGCCTTTAGGTATTAACTCATAGGGGATACGGATAACACTATAATCTCTCCAGTTAAAGTTGTCTGGAACCTCTTCACCAAAAATATCCTGAAGTTTATTGTGATCACCCTTACTTTCTATAATACCTTTATATCTTTTCCAGTATTGTGCAAAGTGTTTGAAAGCATAGTCAGCAGTTCCACTTATTATAGCTTGATTTCCCATTTTCTTAGTAAGTACTTCTAATTCGTCTGTCCAAATACCAAGATCTTTCATCGCCTGTTTTTTAGCTTCTTCTTTTACATTCTCAATAGGGCTTGCACTAACAGCAGCAAAACCAGCAACAACAGTTTCATATATTTCAGGAGATATAGAAGCAAATTCATCAGCAATAATAATATGTGCCCTTAGACCTCTGATTTTAGAACCATCTCCCATAGGAATAGCAATAGTCCAGCTGTCGCCTAATCGGAGTGTGCATCGATCAACATCTTTTCTGGGTCCGTCGTCATTACCACTAAAAATACTTCTTAAGACAGGACTATTGCGCCAAATAGTTTCCATATATTCAAAAAGAATTTTACTCTGTCTAAAGGCAGCACCCACAACAACAATTTTGGTTCCAGGTACAAAGGTGCATTTCAGTATACAATACAGACTCATAAGAAAAGACTTTCCAAAACCACGACTTGCTATGAACATTGGAAAGGGTCGTACCCAGAACTCTTGCAGTATCGCCACCTGTATCGGATGCAGCTCTATATTGAATAGAAGTTTACAGGTAGTAGCAAGATACTTTGGATCCATTAGTATCTTTAGTAAATGATAATCTGGATGCTCTATGTCATATTTAGATCTACCAATCATGGGATTATTTGGTGTTGCTATGTTAGATAGGTCACCTAAGCCTAACCAAGCATCTTCTAAACTATTGTTCTCGCTCATTCGAATAAACCTTGTACATAATTGTTTCAGCAAACTTAGATGCTGTATAGGAGGATTCACAAAACAGTACATGAATATCATGTAATATAGATAACTCTATAAGTTTCTTAATTAAAAACTTAGGACTTATTCTTGTTTTGTTCAACATGTGTTTTGGGATCCCTGAGTTTTTAGGAAACAGATAAACGTCTGATAGAGAAAATTCTAACAAAAGGAATTTATATTTAAACTTCGACATCCTCTCTGTCCAATCGTCATACCTTTTCTCTACAATGTTTTTGGCAAACTCTGATGTGTTCTGCTTCCTTTCAATACAAAGTATATCTTCTAGACCCTCTACAGAATAATCTCCTGTGTCTAGCTTTTGTACCGCTGTGGTGTGACCAGGAAACTCCCAAGGTTTTTGTTCCCTAGTATCTATAATGATCTTAAGTTGATCCATATTTCTTTAATAATCTACGAGACTTTTTGATTGCTCTTTGAACGATTAACTTGGCAACAGTCTTTACAAAAGGCAACTTTCTTTTCGATGCTTCTTCTGACAACCAACTTAATACTTCTTCTATATTTTGCTCACACCAATCATTTCCTTCGACATTCATTCGAACAGCGCGTTTTTTACAACTACACGTAGGAGAACTCTTAATTCCTACAGCTTCTAACATGCCTGAAAGAATGGTTCCTGGACCATGAGGATCACTATCCAAAGTGCGTGGCATATGTGCTTGTAAAAATAATTCTGGATGTTTACCAAGCAGTTGTTCAAATCTGTGTTGCAATCCTTCTAGTGTGCCTCCATCTGCTTTCCACTTAACATAATCGTCTTCTTTGTACAATAAAATAGGAGTGTCTACCTCTTTTATAATAGCAAAAACTATTTTTCCTTGTTCATAATCTTGAAAAAATACAGCTAATTCATCTAAATGAAAGGTAGTAGGTTCGACAACCATCTCTTTTTTAGTCACTGGATGAACCTTAATATTCCTGTATCTATATAATGTTACTGCATTTTTTAACTTGCATATATATGGCTGTTTCATATTAAGCATCATCTTCTCCTATTGCTAACTATTTTAAAAAAAGTTTCTGCATACGCATCTTCGTTATCCTTAATAAACGAATGATGTTTTCTGCATAATGTTATACCGTTATTGGGATGAAAACGTAACCCTGGAAAATCACTCCATCTTTTTATATGATGTACTTGTAATTGTTTTTTCATATTACACCCTGGCCACTGACATGTATGATTGTCTAATTTTTTGACCTGTTTTCTCCATTGTTTATATTGTGGATCTTTATAATTTCTATACATCATCTGGTGTTAAGAAGGGTTTGTCTACAATGTCATTTGCATAAGTATGGTATTCTGTTAATTTTTCTCTACTTTTTTCTGTAGCCATGTTTAATATTTCCATCCGCCTGCCTTCTTTTTCTCTTATCTCCTCGTCTTCCAGCATTCGAATAAGCCCCACCCACGATGATTTACCATCTTCAATACGTTTAATGCGCTGTTCACGAGTCGCTTTTAAATCTTTGCTAATCTTCTGCTGTTCATTTAAAAGTTTGGTATACTCGTTAGTATAAGAGCTAATACTGTTTCTTGCAAAACTTAATTGAGTTTCTAGATTAGTAAGTTTCGCCGTGTCCCTATCTTCTTCTGCCAAGCTGTATTCAAAGTCTACTTGCTTCTGTAGCTTCTCTGTATCTGCTATATGTCTTTTGCGTTCTTTCATTGAACGATTGATTAAAATGTCAATAGTAATAAACTGTTTAATTTGTAATTCTTCTGCAGGAAGTACGTCCTCACGAAATTGTTTTACTAAATTAATCCATGTATTTTCAAAATATTCTAATTCTCCACTTTCAGCATCAAATTGTCTAGTTATTTCATTCCAAAAGCTTTTACTATGTAGTTTATTTTTAAGGGTGTCATAGCCTTCAGGATCATTCATATACTCCAATTTAGATTCAGATATATATCTTTTGATTGGTGCAGGAGTACGGTTTAAGTGGGTGGCAATTTGTTTAATATCTAATTTATTAAAATTATCTCTTATATACTCTTCTTCATCTAGAGATAGTTGTCCACGCTTCTTAGGTATCTTGTTCATTTTCGTAGTGTTGTGTTAGGATAGTTTGAATTATACTAATAACTTTATTCTGGTCGTTTTTGCTAATTTTATCTCCATGTCGTAATTTTAAATATAGGTCACGATATTGGGTGGGCATTTTAATATCTATTATATTTAGAATTTCAGCATTGTCAACTATATCTTCTACATCCAAAGATTTGCTGTGACTAGGTGTGTTGTCTATATCTACGGGTTTCATAATATTTTTCTTGGCATTGTTCCTTATGTACCATGCGTCATAAAGCTCACAATCGTTTCTATTACTAAACTCTGTACACATGCTCTGGCTTTTTTTACAATGTTTATCGAAAAAAGGACAGGTATTGCAGGGAACATCTGGTCTCTGATAATGGTCTCTTTTATAATTAAATAATCTGTTTCTTACATGCGTCCATAGGAAGTTTTCTAATGGTCTGCTAGAGTCGTAGCGTTTTAAGCCTTCTATAGCAAATATAGCGGCTTGTTGTTTCATGTCTTCAAAAGTATGATAGCCAAATTTAAATTTATTACCTAGTCGTCTGCTTATATTGTCTAATACTTCTAAAAATTCTGTTTCGCTTACATCATTCGGTAGTGTGTTTTTCTTCTTCTTCGTCTTTTTTTTGCTCATCTAGTAGCTCGTTGATGCACTTTCCTTGAGATTTTTCTAAATCCTCTGAAACATCCAAACTGGCACAAGATTTTACATTTAATGTAGAGTCAATTGGTTTACTCATCTTTGCTCCTTGCAAAAAACGGTGTATCTAGTATTATAGTATTAAGATATACACATTTGTCAATAAGGATCTCCTAAAATGGCTAACAATAAGAGATGGAGTAATGCAGAAAAGGAATTCATTAGGGATAATTGCGGGACATATAGTGACAAACAAATAGCTGTAAGAATGGGGGAAATTAGTGGAGAGAAAATAACGTCGGATATGATAAGACAACAGAGACGAAAGATGCAAGTGATTAAAAAGAAAGGAAGACCCAAGAAGAAGGATACTATTAACTAATTATATAAAACGGTTAATTTAATATAGGGGGTCGGATTGTGTCTATACCACCCCCGCTTATTGAGACTGAATCTCAATATCAATAACAAAATAGAAAAACCCTACCCTACTTGGGAGGGGTGGCATTATGTACACTATGTACAGTAACGAAGTGCAATAACCTACAATCTCATTCTGAGAATCTCATTCTGATACGATGTGCAAAATGCAATGCAAAATGCTACACTTGTAGCATAATGCTTCATACCTATTCTGGGGGATGATATACGTTTTACACTATAAAATAAGGGTAAAAATATTTTTTTAGTTTTGGCACGCTACTTGCATATATATATTACCAGTAAAGAAAACTTTTTAAACCTTAAGGAATTACAATTATGAGTAACAACAATTTTTCAATCGAATACCGAACTGATTGCTGTGGAGCATACGTTGAGAATGACGCTCAAATCTGCCCTGATTGCTACGAACACTGTGAAGTGATCGAAGATCGTGTTGATTATGACGGTTCTGACGATGTTCACTTTCAAGCTAGTCTGGATTTTTACGGGGCAGGCTAAACTTCCCCTTGCAATTTGTCGATAAGTATTATAGACTCGGACTATTCACCACAATTTAGGACACCACATTATGAGACGCAAAAAACCAATTCCTGCAAGTCTGCGATTGCAAGTGATCGACCGTGACAACGGATGCTGCAGAGCGTGCGGTATCGGTGACCGTGACGCCTTGCAAGCCGATCATATCGTGCCAGAGTCCAAGGGAGGCGAAACAAGTCTCGACAATCTGCAAGCACTGTGTGGTGTCTGTAACAATCGCAAACAAAATACCGTTGTCGAGTTGGCAATTCGTCCAGCAGCCGAGGGATTCGGTGACCATGCAAAGGTAATGCAAGCAAGGACAGCATTCTTGGAAACACTGGCGGACATCCGACAAAATGAGATTGTCAGACTGAAAGCCATAGTCAAGGCGTGGCGTCAAGCCAATGTCAAGGGTTGCATTATCCGTAACCGTCTGGAGAAAATGGTTGACAAGCGTAAAGTGGAAAGTATACTAAGGGCTACCCGATAAGGAGAGATCATGAAAGAGTCAGATCAAGAGTTATTGTTGATTGTTGTTGTATTGTGTGTTATAGTAGTATCTGTGTTCTATAGTTACACACCAATTTGTTAAGGAGTCAAGATGTTTACAGAGCAAGAAAAAATGGAAATGATTGTCGAGGGAATACAGAATGGTGATGTATTCATGAGGGATGGTATAGCAGTCGATGAGTACGGTGATCCTATATTTGAGGAGGATGTAGAATGAAGACTTGTAAGGTAAACCCACTGAAACTAAATGAAACAAATTTTGATTCCAAATATATGAAGGAGAAAGGTCGTTATGTTAAGCGTTATTTTTTCGCTAATGGTCTTGGTGCTATTGTGTCAAATCATGATCAAAGTTATGGTGGGCATAGCGGCTACTTTGAAGTCTGGATTGTAGAGTATAAACATGGTACAGACCCTAACATGTCTTACAAAGTATTAGAATCGCATCCGATACATAAACGACACGGAGCAGTAGAAGTGTTTGGATGGCTTGACTTTTTTGAGGTTGCTGATAGACTACAAGAGATCAGAAACTATAACACAGGAGACTATTGTTACAATGACTGACACTGAAACACTTATGAGGCAGTACCCTATCCTATCAGCTGCCTGGGATGAATGCACTAAGATATGGTTGGGTGTTGAACAGGATGGTACGGTTCACAAATTCAATCGTAAGCTATTAGAGGAAACAGATGTAAACCCTTATGAGGAAAGGACTTAGCTCTACGGAGCCCGCCGGGTAGTGTACATATGTACCACCTAAGCCTACCGGCTAGCATTAGTGGCATAGCCAGCGAGAAAAAACATGTATTTAATTAAAGATAACTCCAGGACAAGCCGATAATATATGTATAGGAAAGAATAACCCACGGAGAAAAATGATGTTGACAATCGCCACACTATTAAGTATGATCGTAGGATACGAAGGGTTCGACAATGGCAAAGTTTATGTCGGAGTTTATACCCCTAATTGTGAGTATGGTTATGTTATCACGCCGGAGGAAAT